>Ga0184633_10000039_pt1 | contig 32870 bp, 37 predicted proteins | sample PLM31_170_b1_FD_133156 | JGI IMG/M metagenome (GOLD analysis project Ga0184633, IMG submission 133156) | Groundwater sediment microbial communities from an aquifer in East River, Colorado, USA - PLM3-1_170_b1 | ecosystem: Environmental > Terrestrial > Soil > Riparian zone | place: USA: East...
AGTGGACCGAGTGGGATTTGAACCCACGGCTTCCGCCTTGCGAAGGCGGCGATCTTCCGCTGATCTATCGGCCCAGCGCGGTCGTGCACACCAACGCGCGGCATATAGATTTCGTCGAAACGCGCTTCGAACGACGGGAGTCCGAGGCGATCGGCGAGGGCGGGCCAAGGGCTTAATAGCGCCGCTCCCGTGGCCGCGTTTGCGGACGTGATGACGCTCCGATTGTACAATACGCGCACGCGGCGGAAGGATCCGTTCGCGCCCCTCGCTCCCGGCGTCGTGAAGATGTACGTCTGCGGGCCGACGACGTACGACTACAGCCATCTCGGGCACGCGCGGTCCTACATCGCCTTCGACATCGTGCGGCGATACCTGGAGTTCCTCGGGAACCGCGTGACGTACGTGCAGAACTTCACGGACATCGAGGAGGTGATCATCCGCCGCGCCGCACAGGCGGGGAAGCCGCCCCTCGAGTACGCGCAGTTCTTCATCGACGCGTTCCTCGAGGACATGCGCGCGCTGAACGTCCGGCCCGCGGTCGCTTATCCGAAGGTCACCCAGCACATCCCCGAGATCATCCGGCTCGTGGAACGGCTCATCCTCCGCGGGTACGCGTACCCGATCGACGGCGAGGTGTATTTCCGGACGAAGAAGACGGAGCATTCGTTCGGCATCCTCTCCCACCGCAAGGTCGAAGACATCGTCGTGGACGCGGTCCCGGCGGGGAGCCGGAAGGAGGATCCGCTCGACTTCGCCCTCTGGAAGACATCGAAAGAGGGCGAGCCGTCTTGGTTGAGCCCTTGGGGCGAGGGCCGCCCGGGCTGGCACGTGGAATGCAACGCGATGGCGTTCAAGTACCTCGGGGCCCCGCTCGACATCCACGGCGGTGGCGTGGATCTGATGTTCCCCCACCACGAGAGCGAAGCGATGATCTGTGAAGGGGCGTGGGGTCAGGAATGGGCACGGACTTGGATGCACAACGGCTTCCTCACGCTCGAACGGGAGAAGATGTCGAAGAGCCTCGGGAATTTCGTGACGATCCGCGAGGTCCTGCGGGATTATCCGGGCGAGGTCGTCCGCTTGTGCCTCCTGAAAGCCCACTACCGCCAGTCCGTGGAGTACGATGCGGAATGTTTCGCCCGCTCCCGGGAAGAATGGGAGGCGATGCGGTCCGCGATCGCGGCCGCACGGACGGCGAAGGGCCCCGGGACGGGCGGCAAGGCGGATGCCCTCGTGCAGCGGACGCGGGAGGCGTTTCGGAAGGCGATGGACGACGACCTGAACACGACGGAGGCGGTGTTCCGGTTGCGGCAGATGACGGAGGCCATCGGCGAGCTCCGTGCGATGTCCGCGGACGAAGGCCGCTCTATCGCGAACGTATATCGGGAGTGCGGTCAGGTGCTCGGGCTCTTCGCGGACCTCGAGTGAGTTCGGTCGTCCGGCATTTCCCGCCCAGGTTCCATCTCGCCCGGTGATCATCTCCGAGGAGTCCCGGAAGTCTTTTAACGAAGCCGCGCATGGACGCATCTCTCACCCAGGCGGACCCATGGCAGAGTTCAAAGCGGTCATCGCCGACCCGAAGTCCGGGAAGGCGTACAAGCGGGACATCACGGGACACTACGCGAACGCCCTCATCGGCAAGAAGGTCGGCGACGACTTCGATGGCCTGTACGTCGGGTTGCCCGGGTACAAGCTCCAGATCACGGGAGGGAGCGACAAGGACGGCTTTCCGATGCGGCACGACCTGCCTGGGCCGCGGCGGAAGCGCCTGCTCCTGAGCGGCGGGGTGGGCTTCCATCCCGACCGGCCCGGGATGCGGAAGAAGAAGATGGTCCGCGGGAACACGGTGTCCCCGGACATCCTGCAACTGAACCTGATGATCGTCCAGCGCGGGCCGAAGTCGATCGAGGACGCGTGGCAGGAGCAGGCGCGATGAAGGTGCCGGGCCAACCGGAAGTCAACATCGGCGTCGTCGGGCACGTGGACCATGGGAAGTCGACCCTGACGGAACGCCTGACCGGCGAGCGGACGGATCGGCACAGCGAGGAGATCAAACGCGGGATCTCGATCCGCCTCGGCTACGCGGACATGGCGATCTACAAGTGTCCGAAGTGCGAGGAGCCGACCGGTTACACGACTCAGGACACGTGCAAGATCCACCATGCGAAGGCGGACCTCCAGCGGATCGTGTCCTTCGTCGATTCGCCCGGGCATGAAACGCTCATGGCGACGATGTTGAGCGGGGCCGCGATCATGGACGGCGCGCTCCTCGTGATCGCGGCGAACGAGGAATGCCCGCAGCCGCAGACGAAGGAGCACCTGATGGCCCTCGGGATCATCGGGGTCGACAAGATCGTGATCGTCCAGAACAAGATCGACATCGTCGACCCGAAGGAGGCGGAGGAGAACTACAAGCAGATCCTGGCCTTCGTCAAGGGGACCGTCGCGGAGGGCGCGCCGATCGTGCCCGTGAGCGCCCACCACGAGGTGAACTTGGACGTCCTCCTGATGATGATTCAGAAGGTGATTCCGACGCGGCCGAGAGAGGAGTCGAAGCCCGCGAAGATGTACGCCGCACGGTCCTTCGACGTGAATCAGCCCGGCATCCTGCCGGAGAAAATCGTCGGGGGAGTGCTCGGCGGCAGCCTCATGCAGGGCCGCATGAAGGTCGGGGAGGAGATCGAGATTTCCCCCGGCCGGCAGGTGACCCTGGGGAATCGGACGGAATGGAAGAATCTGACCGCCTCGATCCGTTCCCTGCACAGCGGCGGCGCGTCGCGAAAGGAAGTGCGCCCGGGCGGGCTCATCGCAATCGGCACGAACCTGGATCCCGTCCTGACGAAGTCGGATGGTCTGGTCGGCCGGGTTGTCGGCCCCCCGGGGACCTTGCCCGAGGTCCTCATGAAGATGACCGTCGAGGTGAACCTCCTCGAGCGGGTCGTCGGGGTCGCGGAGGACCTGAAAGTGGAGGGCATCAAGACCTCGGAACCCCTCATGGTGTCCGTCGGGACCGCCACGACGGTCGGGGTCGTGACCTCGGCCCGGGAGAACCGCGCGGACATGGCGTTGAAGATCCCCGTCGTCGCGGAGCCGGGCCAGCGGGTCGCCGTATCCCGCCGGATCGGAGGGAAGTGGCGGCTCATCGGCTACGGCGTCATCAAGTAGGGCCCGCCACACGCCTCGGTGAACATGTTGAGGATGGGGCCGGGCCTAGCCCGTCAATGACGACAGGGTGGCCCAGAGGCTTAACATGTTAAGCATCCGCGGGGCGTCTCCTCCGAAAGGCTTCCAGGGCCAAACGTGCGATCGAAACGGGCGCCTCCGTCACGTGGACCCCGAGTTTCCGTAGTCTTCCCGCCAGTTCCTCCGCGTCGCCGGGTGACATGACGAGGACCGACTGACCGATCCAGACGACTCCGGGGCGCCAGATGAAACCTTCCGCCCGTCGTTCGTCCGTTGGCGGTTTGCGATCCCTGGATCGGCCGAACACGATCTGGCACACCCTCACCGCGACGGACCGCTCGGAGCCGGACACATCATAGGAGACCAGGACGCGCTCCCCATCGTAGCCCTCGTTTGTCATGGCTATTTATATGTATATAGCTATATAATATTCTATCGACCGGGGAGAGGTGAAAGTACTCGGGGACCGGGCTTGCTCAACTTGTTGACAGGCCCCGCCAGGGCCGCATCGCGATACGCAGAAATACGGTCCCCCTCCATGGCCCGCGGTCGATGCGCGTCCTCCACCGCGACCCGAAGACGGGGGAGATCAAGCTCCGCGTGGAGAACCCGGACGATCTGTGGCATCTCCACAACCTCGTGCTTCCGGTGGACCTCGTCCGGGCCTCCACGTACCGCCGGGAGGACGTGAAGTCCGACAAGCTCCGGCCGGACCGCGGGGAGAAGATTCGGGTCACGCTCACGCTCCGCGTGGATGGCGTCGAGTTCCAGGCCTTCTCCGACCGTCTCCGGATCACGGGAGTGATCGTCGAAGGGCCGCAAGACCTCGGTCGGCACCACACCCTGAACGTCGGCGTGGACGACGTGCTCTCGATCCTCAAGACGTGGAAGTCCCACGAGCTCCGGCGGATCGACGAGGCCGTCGCGGCGGCCCAGAAGCCCCTCGTCGCGTTCCTCTCCCTCGACGACGAAGAGGCGCTCATCGCCCAACTTCGTCAATATGGCGTACGGGAGCTCGCGACGATCCGCGCCCCGGGTCACGGCAAGATGTTTCCCTCCGGGGACGCGCGTACGGCGTTCTTCGAGGACATCCTCGCGCAACTCCGGACGACTTCGATCGGGGAGGCCCTCGTCGTCGTGGGGCCCGGGTTCACGCGAGAGACGTTCGTCGAATACCTGAAGGCCCATGAGCCCTCGATTGCCGGGAAGGTCCACGTGCACGGGACGGCCCACGCGGGCATGCAAGGGATCCAGGAGGCCCTGAGGGCGGGCGTCGGGGCGAAGGTGTTCGGGGAGAGCCGCGTGGGATACGAGACGGGCCTCGTCGAGAAGCTCCTCGAGGCACTCGCGACGAACCGACCGGTCGCCTACGGCCCCGCGGAGGTCGACGAAGCGACGCAGACCGGCGCGGTCGAGACCCTCCTCGTGAGCGACGCGGTCGTCCGGAACCCCGGGATCGAGGACCTGATGCGGGCGGTCGAGTCTGCCCGCGGGACCGTCGTCCTGGTGAGCCGCCATCATGAGGCGGGACAGAAGCTCGAGGCCCTCGGCGGCATCGCCGCGATCCTGCGATTCGCGATCAAGTGACACTCCGGGGCCGTCCGTTCAAGCGCGCCCGCGGGATTCTCCGCGAACGATGCCCGCGGCGATCAGGTGCGCGATCCGAAGGGGCTCCGGGAGGACGCCGCGGACCGTCGTGAGCGCGAGTGCCTCCCGAACAATGGTCCGCTCCGTCCCGACGAATGAAGACCACAAGCTCCCATGGGTCGACCGAATCGCTTCGAGGGGATGACGGTGCATCCGCTCCAGCCGATCTTCCCAATCGTCGAATCGTCGGCGCAGCGCTGTCTCGATCGCGGTCAGGTCCGGCTTCTCCCGGGTGATCGTCACGACGGGAAGGCCGACCTCCCGGTGCAACGCATCCACGTCGATCACGTTGAACCCGCCGACCGCGGTCCCGTCGAGCAGGACCATCGCGAGGGCCGCCCGGTACCGCGAACCCGCGATCATCGTCGCGATCCGTTCCGTCGCGTCGCGGCCATCGACCTCCGCAATCGTCGTCATCACACCCTCGATGTACGACGGCGCCTGCACGACCACGCCGACGACGGGAACGGTTTCGTCGGAGAACCGGAAGGGGCCGTCGTCGATCCCGAGGAACCGGGATTTCGGCTTCATCAGATCAGCTTCAGCCCGCCCGTGACCTGGTCCACGATCGCGTTCGGGCCCGGCCCGATTCCGAGGCATGTCACCGTGCCCGGCGGGAGCTCCGTCAAGCCAGCGTCTTCCACGAGGGCGGTCGTCAGCCCCATCGAGCGGGCCTTGCTCCGGAGGGCCTGCAGGTCGTGGAGGGTCCCGCCCTTCACGATGACCTTCTTCTGCCCCTCCGACCACCATTCCGCGAACCATTTCCGGTGGTGGGCCTTCGCGTCGAAGGCCGCCATGACGGCGGCGTGGGCGACCTGCACGGCCAGCTTGCCCTTCGACAGCTCGAGGTCCGAACGCACCGCGATCACGAGCTTGTAGTCCATTCCCCGGCCCCATCAGTACAGTTCCGCGGCCCGTTCTTCTTCGACCGCCTTCAGCTTCGCCTCGATGTCCTTCAGCTCCGCCCGGGAGCGGTCCCGCAAGGACTCGTAGTGCGTCCGGGCGTCCGCGGATTGCATCCCCATCCGGCGCTCCGCGTCCTTGATCGCCCGTCGAAGTTCCTCCCGGCGCTCCGCGAGCTTCTGGAGCTTGAGGCGGATCCGATGGTCCTTCTCCTCCTCCGTCAGGAGCTCCCCCGGCCCCGGCTTCGGGACCCGGGCGAAGGAGGGATGGACGCGGACCATCCAGGGATAGGCGCCGCGCCACCAGCCGAGGACGAAGAAAGCCGCGGAGAGCGCGATCAGCCCGCCCGCGATGTTCGGCCCGACGACGTAGCCGGATCCCGTCAAATCATTCACCCCGAACGAGTTCAGGAAGAAGGACCAGAAGACGGTCACCGCGATCGACAGGACGATGCCAAGGGTCAGGCGGTACAGGCCGTCGTACTCCCGGTCCAGCTCCCCCTTCCGCGGGTACATGGCGTTGATGAGCAGGTAGCCTGGGACGAAAAACAGGAGCACGAGGGCCCCGATCACGCGGGCCGTCGCGACGATTCCGGCGAGGACATCGTCCGCCAACGCGCGGCACCACCGGCCCGAGTCTATTTGAAGGTTGTGCGCTCCCTGCCACCGGGAGGAAGAGGCGTACTTGGCCGCAGCCATCCATCCGCCCCCGGAGGCCTACCTGGCGGACTTGATAATTGCGCTCGAGATGCATCCGACGTCGGACTTGTTCGTCCAGCGCCGCGTTCGGATCGTGAAGATGCGGGCGACGAAGCACGAGACCGGGTACGACGCCCTGTCCTACGAGCAGGACGGGTTCGAGGTGACCCGGGCCGTCACGGGGACGTCCTGAGCCCCCCGCGAACGGAATCGGGCCGGTTGCCGGCGTCGCGGGATTCAGTGTCGAAACCGCGAATGTTCCCGGTAGGCCTTTATACGCGCCGGGGCGATGGCTCGCGGTCCGCGCGATGTGACCGTCGCGTCGGTTCAGGCGCCCACCGATCACCCATGGCCCAGACCATCCCCCCCCAGGTCGCGGGGGCGAAAGGCGAAGCGCCGTTCGCCGTCCTCGTGATCGACGGAAACGAAGAGCACCAGATCCTGAGCGTGGCCGCCCTCACCCGGAAGGGCTGGGTCGTCCGGACCGCCACGTCCGGGAAGCAGGGGCTTCAGCTCGCGATCTCGAACCCCTTCGACGCCATCGTCGTGGGCAGCAAGCTTCGGGAGGCGACCGGGGTCGAGGTCCTCCGGCTCCTTTCGGAGCGACTCCCGCAGGTCCCCAAGATCTTCGTCGTCCCGCCGGATGGAGAGGAGGCGGCCCTCCAGGCGATGAAGTCCGGCGCCTCCTCCTACATTGTCAAGACGCCTCGGTACACGGAGCTGATGCCGGCGATTGTCGAGGAGCACATCGTGGAGGCCCGCAACCGCCGGCGCCTCGCCGAGACGGAGCAGACTCAGGCGAAGGCCCTGACGGAACGGAAGACGGCCGAGGAGCGGCTGTCCCAGAGCGAGGCGCGCCTCCGCATGATCCTCCGCCAGGCTCCGGTCCTCCTTTGGAGCACGGACAAGGATCTCCGCGTCACCTCCGCGATGGGTGGCGGCTTCCGGAGTCTCGACACCTCCCGGAGCGCGGAGCGAGGACTCACCCTCCACGAATACTTCAGCGTCCCGGACGAGGACTTGGAGCCGATCGCCTCCCACCGTCGCGCGCTCGATGGGGAGAGCGTGACGACGCAGATCGAATGGCGCGGCCGTTCGTACGATGTGCACATCGAGCCCCTCCGGAGCGCGGAACGGGCCGTCGTCGGGACGATCGGGGTCGCGTTCGACGTGTCGGATCGGACCCGGACGGAAGAGACCCTGCGACGGAGCGAGGAACGCTTCCGCCTCCTCGGCCGGGCCACGAACGACGTCGTGTGGGACTGGGACTTGCAGACGGACGGCATGTGGGTGAACGAGAACGCGAGCAAGATGTTCGGCTACCCCGCGGAGGAGATCGAGCCTACGGGAACATGGTGGAAGGACCGAATCCACCCGGAAGACAAGGAACGGGTCGTCGCTTTGCTGGCAGAGCTTGTGCAACGGGGCGGGACCTCTTGGACGGCCGAATATCGGTTCCGCCGACGCGACGGGACCTATGCGACCGTCGTGGACCGCGGCCACGTGCTCCATGATGCGGCCGGGCGCCCGGTCCGCATCATCGGATCCGGGATGGATATGACCCAGGCCCGCAAGAAGGAAGCGATTCAAACCGCCGTCTATCGCATCTCGGAGGCCGCGAACGCGGCAAAGGACCTCCCGGAGCTGTACGCCCAGATTCACGCGGTCGTCGGTGGACTGATGCCCGCCGCGAACTTCTACATCGCCCTCCATGACGAGCACCAAGGCACACTCGAGTTCCCCTATTTCGTCGACGAAGAGGAAGCCCCTCCGCCGCCGCAGAAGCTAGGGCGAGGCCTCACGGAGCACGTCCTGCGGACGGGACGTCCGCTCCTCGCATCCCCGGACGTCTTCGACGGACTTGTGAAGGGCGGAGAGGTCGTGTCGATCGGACCGCCGTCCGTCGACTGGCTCGGCGCCCCGCTCGTCAGCGACGAGAAGACGATCGGCGTGATCGTGGTCCAGAGTTACACGGAAGGCGTCCGGTTCGCGGAGGAAGACAAGGCCGTCCTCACGTTCGTGTCCGAGCAGGTTGCGATGGCGATCGATCGGAAGCGGACCCAGGTCACCGCGCCGTTCAAGGCCCTGCAGGGAATGCTCAAATCCCTCGCGAATCCGATTCGACGCGCGGTCGTGGGCTTTGTGTTTGCGTCCGGCCCGGCCGCGTACTCCGCGATCCTGAAGAAGAACTTCGTCGACTCGTCGTCGAAATTGTCGTTCCACCTGAAGAAGCTGCGGGTGGATGGCTTGCTCACGAAGGTCGACGCGGGACGGTACGCGGTGACGGAGGCCGGTCAGCGGGCGTGGAATGTCGTGCGCGCGCTCTCGAATCGCAGGACGCCTTCATTGCTGATGTCAAAATCGTGAAGTCGTTTCGAACGCACCCGCGCGCGGGCTTGTCAATCCGCCTCAACTGTCCGATATATATCCCCCTCGTCCTCTGCTATCCATCAGGAAGGACGGTGATGATCTCGGCGCGGGAGACGGAGCGAACGAACCCATGCATCCTGGTCGTCGATGACGACGAAGGGGTGCGCGAGAACCTTGCCGAGTTGTTCGAACTCGTCGGGTATGACATCGTGACCGCGGGGAGCGCCCCGGAGGCGATGCAGAAGCTCGCCGATCACGACGTCAGTCTGCTCCTGACCGACTACCGGATGCCGGGCCCGAACGGCGTGGAGCTCATCGAGTCCGCGCGGCGCCTGAAGCCGCGCCTGCGGGCGATCCTGATGACCTCCTTCGGAGACCAGTTCACGGAGATCGAGAGCGTTCGCCGGGGTGCGATCGGATACGTGAACAAGCCCTTCGAGGGGGACGAGATCACGGCCCTCGTCGCCCGGATCCTCGCGTTGAAGGAGGACTGATCGGAGATGCAGCCCTTGGAGTTGAGCCAGTCCGTCATGGACGAATATTCCGCCCGGATCCTGCTGGGCACGTTCGAACGCGCGGCGTCCGCCCACGAGCTGAGCCGCCGATTCGCAATCCCGATTGCAGCCTGCTACCGTCGGATCAAGGAGCTCGAAGGCATGGGCCTCGTGTATTGGCGAGCGGGAACTGCCTTCCCGGAACGGGAAGGGGCCCCAGCTGTTCCGATCCCGCCTGAAATCCTTGCGGATCGCCCTCGAGGACGGGAATCTCCGCGCGCGCGTCGAGATCGGTCCGTCCGGTAGGCGTGCTGGCCGCGCCGGAGAGCGAGGTCATGGAGCAGACCCTGAATCTCCGCGCTCCGATCGTGACCGCGTAAGCCTTGTACCGTCCGCCCGATTCCGTCGCATGGTCGACTCCGGCACGTCGGTGGCTCAGCTCCGAGAGCGGGTCCGGCTTTTCGTCCACGCCAGGGACTGGGAGCGGTTCCATTCGCCGAAGGACCTCGCCATGGCAATGTCGATCGAGGCCTCCGAGCTGCTTGAGATCTTCCTCTGGCGGGATCCGGGTCCTCCCGCGACGTGGAGACCGGAGGTGCGCGATGCGGTCGGCGAGGAGCTCGCGGACGTCCTGATCTATGGCCTGAGTCTCGCGAACGCGCTCGACTTGGACCTCTCCGACGCGATCCTCGCGAAGCTCACGAAGGACGAGGCGAAGTATCCGCCGGACCAATATCGGGGCCGCGCTCGCTGATTCCGGTGTCCCGCATCATCGGCGGAATAGTCCGGACCGCGCGGACGGCCTCTCAGTCACGTTTGTCCGGCCCGTACCGGTCGGCGGTCACGAATCCGCCATCGAGGCAGAGGGATCGGAGGGCTTCATAAACGAACTCCGCGAGCGGCTCCAAGTTCACGACGTCCTCCATGTTGTATTCGAGGAGGAGATCGAGGGCATCGTCGTCTCCCGCCTCGTAGGCATGCCAGAGGCGGATGGCATCGGATCCGCGGAGTGAGGCGGTCTCGTCGCTCCGCGCAATCCCCATCTCCCCCTCAATGGACTTGAGTCCACCGACAAAGCCGAGGCGTCGAAGCGGATGGAGCACGTCCAGGTGAATCTGGTCGAACGCCATGCGAGGAAACGCCTTCCGGAGGAAGGGGACATCGAAACGCGAGCCGTTGAAGGTCACGAGGAGTTTCGCGCGGCGGATCGCGGTCGGCAGTTCCTCGAGGTTCTCTCCCTGGACGAAGGAACGTTTCCGTTTCCCGTCGTAGACACCGACGACGGTGACCTCGCTTCGACCGATCGAAAGACCCGTCGTCTCGATGTCGAGGTACGCGACGTCGCGCCGGAACTCGCGCCACGCCCGCCACCGGTCTCGCGGAGGGAGCTTCCGAGCGAAGTACCGCTGGCGGCCCTTTCGCAAAGCCTCCGCAGAGCGATCGAGTTCGTCCTCCATCCGGCGGGCGAGGGATGCCGGGAAACGGGGCGGTCGTCGGGCCTGAAAGAAATCGTCCCAGGTGCGGATGCCCGATCGCCACAGCCGTTCCTCCATTCGATACCCGATTCCGGGGATGTGCACGAACGTCTCGCGGAGCATGCGCGGGCTCAGAGAGGCGCCATGGCCGCATATCCCTTCGGGAGAGGTCCGTGAAACCGCAAGAAAGCCTTAATCGCGGGGCCCCGATGGGTCGCGCGTGTTCGAGGTCCGCGAGCGGGACGGGCTTGGCCGGCTCGGCACGATGAAGACGCCCCACGGACGGGTGAACACCCCGGCTCTGCTGCCGGTCGTCAACCCGAACCGTCCGATCATCCTCCCGGAGGAGCTGGCGAGCGGGTTCGGGGCGGAGATCCTGATCACTAACGCGTACATCCTCGGGAAAGGACCGCTTCGCGAAGCGGTCCTCGGACAGGGCGTGCATGCGTTCCTGGGTTTCCCGGGCGCGATCATGACGGATTCCGGGGCCTTCCAGTCCCACGTTTATGGCGACGTCGGCGTCACGAACGCGGAGGTGATCGAGTTCCAGAAGCGGATCGGTTCGGACCTGGGGACGATGCTGGACGTCTTCTCGGAGCCCTCTCACGACTCCGCTCGGGCGACCGCGGACGTCGACGAAACGATCCGGCGAGCCAAGGAGGCCGATTCCCTCCGCGGGGAGATGGCCCTGGTCGGCGCGGTCCAGGGGGGACTCCACCCGGATGCGAGGGAGCGATGCGCCCGGGAGATTTCGTCCCTCGGAGTCTCCGTGTGCGCGATCGGAGGCGTCGTGCCCCTCCTGGAAAGGTACCGATTCCGGGATCTCGTCCGCGTCATCATCGCCTCGAAGAAAGGGCTCGATCCGTCGAAGCCGGTCCACCTCTTCGGGGCCGGGCATCCCCTCGTGTTTCCGCTCGCGGTCCTCCTCGGCTGCGACCTCTTCGACTCCGCATCGTACGCGAAGTACGCCCGGGACGGACGCATGCTCTTCCCGGAGGGGACCCGGCGGGCGGTCGAGGTTCCGGAGAGCGGCTGCCTTTGTCCCGTTTGCATGGCCCACCCGATGCCGGAGATCGCGGCGAATGAAGGCCTCCTCGCGCGCCACAACCTGCATGCCTGCTACGGCGCGATCCGGGAGGTGAGGCGAGCGATCGCCCACGGCGACCTCTGGGAGCTCGCGGAACGGCGCGCGAGGGCCCACCCCGAGCTCCTCGTCGCCCTACGCGAGCTCCGGCGGCACAACGAGTTCTTGGAAGAATTCGAGCCGGTCTCGCGCCGAGGGGCCATGTACTACGTCGGCCCGGAGACCGCTCATCGCCCGGTCCTCCATCGCTTCCGTCGGAGGATGGCCGAACGATACGGCGCGCCGCCCGCGAAAGGCTTGATCGTCCTTCCCGAAGGCAAGCGGCCGTTCGGAGAACGGTACGCGCCGATCGTCGAGCGCGTCCTGGAGACCGCGGACGTCCACCCCGTCGTGAAGTCCGCCTGGGGTCCGGTGCCCCTGGAGTTGGACCACGTATGGCCGATGTCCCAGTCGGTCGTCCCGGATCCCTATGACCTCGAGGCCCTCGAGGCCGCGGAGGTCTTCTTCCGGGAATGGGCCGCCGGCGCGGGCTATGCGTTCGGCCTCCTCTGGGAGGGAGATTCCAGCCTGGACGAACTGCGTGCGCGGGCCCCGGGCCGTCGGGTCGTCAACTGGAACGCGTCCCGGATCCGGGCGACCGCGGATTTTCAGTTCGGCCGAGGGGCGGCGGATGCGCTCCTCGACGGGACCGTCTCCTACGTTATCTCGAAGAACACGGGGAAAATCCGCAACGTGATCGTCGACCGGGAACACGTGCTGTCCCTCCGCGCGGAGGATGGCCTGTTCACCCTGAAGGCCGCGGGGGCCCGTCGTCTTCACAAGACGTTCTCGGTTCCGCGGCTCCGGGTCGTCGTGGACGAGGACGCCGCGCCGTTTCTTCGACAGGGCAAGAACGTGTTCGCGAAGTTCGTGACGGAAGCGGACCCCGAGATCCGACCCGGGGACGAGGCCTTGGTGGTCACTCCGGGCGACGAGCTCGTCGCGGTCGCCCAGGTCTCGATGAATCGACGGGAGATGCTCGCTTTCAAGCGCGGCCTCGCCGCCCGCGTCCGGGAGGGCGTGCCGCCTTCAGCGTCCGTTCCGCAACGCTGACGCAGGCGAGGTAGTCATCCAGGGTGTGAAGCAAGGCCATCGGCCCGTCTGCGGAAGCCTCCGCGATCAGGGTCCGGCCGCGCCGGGTTGTCTTGATGTATCCTTCATCGTCGAGTGACACGGCGGCTGCGACGGCTTGAGCCGTCGCAGCATCCTCGAACGACAGAGCAAGGCGCACGAACGACTTCATGGCGATAGCCCCGGGCAGATTCGAACTGCCGTCGCAGGTTCCAAAGACCCGAATGCTTGACCGCTACACCACGGGGCTGCCCGCGTGGATTTGCACGGGCGTATAAAGTCCATTGGGCACGACGTGGCCAAGGAGGTCCGTCGCACGCGCGGTGTCCAGATGGACCCGCACAAACGCTCCGAGCGAAACCGACTCTCGCAGGACAACTTGCCGGTACTCCGGGGTCCGTCCCAAGAGCGTCCCCGGTTTCCCCTGTTCCGTCACGAGGACTTCCTGCTCGCGACCCACGAAGCGCTGATGGATGTCCTTGGAAATCTGAAACCTCAGCTGCGCGAGACGGCGGGATCGCTCTTTCACGCGCCATCCGACGATGCGGTTCCGCATCGAGGCCGCGGGCGTCCCCGTTCGCGCGGAGAACCGAGTGACGTTCACGATCTCGGGTTCCGCTTCCTCCACGAGACGGATGGTCGACTCGAACTGTTCATCGGTTTCCCCGGGAAATCCCGCGATGACGTCGGTCGAGAGCGTGAGGTCCGGATACGCGCGGCGAAACCGGCGAACGATCTCCTCGAACTGGGCGACGGTGTATTCCCGCTTCATCGCTTCGAGAATCTCATCGGATCCGCTTTGCACCGGAAGGTGGAGGAACGTGAAAATTCGCTCTGACGAATAGGCGTTGACGAGCTCGTCCAGGATCGGATAAACGGTCAGCGGATCCGCCATGCCGACCCGGACGCGAAACTCACCCGGGATTCCGTCGATGGCCCGCAACAGGTCGGCGAGATTCGTCCCGTTGTCCAGCCCGTACGCGGCCGTGTCCTGGCCCGTGAGCTTGATCTCCTTGACTCCTCGCTCGACATGCCGGCGAACCTGGTTGACGACGGCCTCCATCGGATACGACGAGACGCGTCCGCGGGCCACGCGGGTGATGCAGTACGTGCAGCGGCCGGCGCACCCCTGCGCGATCGGGACGATCGCGTCGTGCCATCCGAACGATTCGGATTCGATCGCCGCCACACGGTCTCCACAGGAGGTTCCCGCCCCCAACAGGTCCACGATCTGGGGCCATTTCCGCGGTGGCAAGAGCTTCGCCCGCGGGACCGTCGAGAGGATTCGCTCTCTCTGGGCGGCGGCCATGCACCCCGCGACGACGAGAGGCTTCTCGTACGCCGCCAACTCCGTCATGCGACGGACCATCGCCCGCTCCGTCGTCTCGATGACCGTGCATGTGACGAGAACGTGGGCGTCAGCCTCATGCTCGGAGAGGGTCACGCTGTGCCCGCGATCCGTCAACGCCTCCGCCATGAGGCGCGCCTCTCCATAGTTCTGCGTGCAGCCGTGCGCCTCGACGAAGACCTTCACGTCCCGGTCGATGGGCCCGCCGGTATTTTCAGATTGCGTGCCGGTCGGGACACAACTCTTATGCCTACTCGGGGCGTTCGCCCGATTCATGGAATCCGGCGACGACAGCCTGCCCTCGTCACCTCCCGAGGAAAGACCCCTGTTCCCTCGATCTTCGCCTCCGCGATCTCCGGAGCACGAACTCAAGGACCGAACGAAGGCCGCGAAGCTCCGGCACAAGGCGGCGAAGGCGCGGATGAAGGCGACCCGAATGAAGGGACGCGCCCATCACCTGAACGAGAAAGCCGTGCAGTGGGATCGGCGTGCGAACGAACTTGACGGAGTCGTCAGCGCGCAGCCTCAGGCGCCCGGGAGCGACTGAGCCTTCCGCCGGGCCGCCGGCAAGTCGAGATTCGGCGCCACCGCGTATCCGCGCGCCGTGACCGCGTTCACATATTCCGTCTCAAGAAACCAGGAGAGGACGGCGCTGTCCGTCTTCGTGAGCTTGCACATGACCCATCCCGCGGGCGATTGCGATCTCATCCGCCATAAGGCTTTGTCAACGAGGCCGAAGGTTCATGCCGACTGGGAGTGCTCTCCCGCCGGTGGTCCGAACGGCGCGGAAGATTGTCTACGAAGAGATCGACGAATACATCGATCGCCTTGCGAACCGCGGTGACCCGGCCCTTCGCGAGGTCGAGCGGCAGGGCCTCGAGGAGGGCTGGCCGATCGTCGCCGCCGCGGAAGGAAGCCTTCTCCACATCCTCGCGCGTTCGATTCGCGCGAAACAAATCCTTGAGCTCGGCACCGCGATCGGGTATTCCGGCACATGGCTGGCGCGCGCTCTCTCGGAGGGAGGCAAACTCGTCACCGTGGAGCAGGATCCGGAGACCGCCGTGATCGCGCGACGGAACTTCGAGAAGACGGGCGTCGCCGCGAAAGTGAAGATTCTCGTCGGAGGAGCACAGACGATCCTCGCAGACCTGAAGGGTCCCTTCGACTTCATCTTCAACGACATCGACAAGGAAGGCTACCCCGCGGTCCTGGAACCATGCATCGAGCGCCTCCGGGTTGGTGGTCTTCTGGTCACGGACAACGTCCTCTGGGGAGGGGACGTCGCGCGGACGGATCGATCCGCCGCGACGGCCGCCATCCGGACTTATAACGAGCGGATGGCGAAGGACCCACGCATGATCGCCGCGATCGTCCCGCTCCGCGACGGCGTCTCGATCGCCCTGAAGGTCCAAGACTGACGGACCTCGGTTCCCGGCGGGATCGCGTCGAACGGGGGCACGCTCGCTCTTTTATACGCCGCACATTCTTCATCGAGGCGGAATGGCCCCGAAGCGGCCTCTGCGGGAACACGTCTTTGTGGAGACGGACGGCCAGGTCTTCTTGGTCCGGGACCGCGGCCGGTTCCGCTTTCCACGGATCGACGAGGCGATTCCCTTTGCGACGGAACCCAACGGCGTCATGGACTTCGGCGGCGATCGCGTCCTGAGGAAGACACCGGTCCTCGACTACCATCCGGAGGAATGGATGGGGAGGGACGCGGTCTTCGATCGTGCGGACGTCGACCCGCTCGTGAAGCGGGCGATTTACACGACGATGATCCGCTGCGTGTCGGAGGTCGTCCTCTCCAAGGGATCCCGCGTCCTCATGGTGAAAGCGGTCCGCGGGTTCTCGAAGGGGTACTGGAACATCCCCGGCGGATTCATGGACTACGGCGAGGGGCCGGAGGCGGGCGTCGAACGAGAGGCCGAGGAGGAGATCGGCGTGGACGTGGTCCTCGACGGCCTCCTCAACATCTACGTCGCAGGGTTTCCCGGGAAACCCGCGTACACGCTTGGTTTCGTCTACAAGGGTCACGTCACGTCCGAACGGTTTCGCCTAAAAGCCGACGAGATTGAGGAGACCGCGTGGTTCACGGTGGACAAGGGCCTCACGCTCACGCGAAACCCCTTCGCGAAGTGGGGCCTCGTGGACTTCTTCCTGCATTCGCCGGAGGCGCGCCGCGCCTTGCGGGTCAAGCGGCACGGCTTGTCTGAGGGCGCCGCGCCGGTCGACTCGCCGACTGTGTTCTTGGACCGGGATGGCGTGATCAACCGCGGACGTCCCGGATACGTTCGGACGCCGGAACACTTCGAATTCCTCCCGGGCGCCATCCAGGGGATGAGGCTCTTGCAGGACCGCGGATGGCGTCTCGTGATCGTGACGAACCAGGACGCGACCGGATCGACGCTCGTGCCGGAGCGTCAGCTCGCTCGAACTCACGACCGCATGCTCGCGTCCCTCCGGAAGGAAGGCATCCGGATTGCGGAGATTTATCATTGCCCGCATCACGTGCTCTCGGACTGCGCGTGTCGGAAGCCGCGGCCGGGCATGCTCCTCGCGGCGGCGCGGGACCTTGGAGTGCGGCCACGAGCCGCCTGGATGGTGGGCGGCAAGCCGCTCGATGTTCAAACCGGCCGGGCCTTCGGATGCCGGACCGCCTGGATCGGCCCACCCGCATGGCGGAAACGTTTCGCTTCGGAAGTCCGAGTCTGGTCCCCAGATGTCGTCGCGGACAATCTGGCGAAGGCGGCCGCCTTGATTGTGAAGCGGGACGTCCGAGCCGAGGGCCGGAGGGCTCGCGGGGGACCGTCGCCGCGTGCGATGGAATAAGGTCTTAGCTTCGGTGGGCCTTGCCAACCAAAGGGTGAGCCCACGGTCCAGGAGTACGGCCTCTTCATCGGCGGAAAGTGGAGGAAGTCCGAAGGCAAGCGGTTCGAAACCCGGAACCCAGCGACGGGCGACGTGCTCGCGACCTTCCCGCTCGCGACGAACGATGAGCTGAACGATGCCGTCCGCGCCGCGAAGGGTGCGTTCGAGAAGTGGCGGAAGACGCCGGCCCCGCGTCGGGGCGAGCTGCTGCTCGAGTCCGCCCGGATTTTCCGGCGGAAGAAGGAGGAACTCGGTCGGGTCGTGACGACGGAGATGGGAAAGGTCATCGCCGAGGGCCGCGGCGACGTCCAGGAGGTCATCGACTTCTACGAGTACGCTGCGGGGGAAGGCCGCCGGATGTTCGGCGAGACGGTCCCCTCGGAGCTCCCGAACAAGATGTGCCTCACGATCCGGATTCCAATCGGCCCCGTCGGGCTGATCACGCCCTGGAACTTCCCGATGGCCATCCCCGGGTGGAAGAGCGGCGCCGCGTTGATCGGGGGATGCCCCTTTGTCCTGAAACCGTCGAGCCTCACCCCCCTCTGCGCCGCGAAGTTCGTCGAAGTCCTCGACGAGGCCGGATTTCCCCCGGGAGTCGTGAACATGGTGACTGGAAGCGGTTCCGTCGTCGGCGATGGCTTGGTCGCCCACCCGGACATTCGGGCGGTTTCGTTCACCGGCGGCGTGGACACCGGCAGGCACGTGTACGAGAGCGCCGCGAAGAAAATGATCAAGGTCGGCCTCGAGCTCGGAGGGAAAAATCCGATCATCGCGATGGATGACGCGAACCTCGATCTCCTGATGGATGGCGTCATGTTCGGCGCCTTCGGAACTGCGGGACAGCGTTGTACGGCCGCGTCCCGGCTCATCCTCCATGAGAAGATCTATGATCAGGTGTTGGACGACCTGACGGAACGCGCCGAGAAGCTTCGCGTCGGCAACCCGATCGACGAGAAGTCCGATATGGGCCCGGTCGCATCCGCGGAGCAGGAGAAAAAGGTCCTCGAGTACATCGAGATCGGGCGAAAGGAGGGGGACACGCTCCTCACGGGTGGCAAGAAGCTGAAAGGCGGGGTCTACGACAAAGGGTTCTTCATCGAGCCGACCGTCTTCGCCGTCGACCGAAAGAAGCGTCTCGCGCTCGAGGAGATCTTCGGGCCGGTCCTCAGCGTTTTGAAAGCGAAGGACTTCGACGATGCGGTCGCGATCGCGAATTCCGTGCGGTACGGTCTCAGCTCCTCGATTTACACAAACGACCTGCGGTGGGCCTTCCGGTCGATGCAGGAACTCGAGGCGGGCATCACGTATGTGAATGCCCCGACGATCGGGGCAGAGGTTCAACTGCCGTTCGGCGGGACGAAGGAGACGGGACCCACGGGCACGCGAGAGGCCGGAACGACGGCTCTCGACGAGTTCACGGAATGGAAGACGATCTACGTGGACTATTCTGGGCGGCTCCAAAGGGCCCAGATTGACACACCAAAACTCGCGGGCGGCTGATGGTTCCCGGCAAATCCGTCACGAGTCTGCGCCGTGGTCCATTGAGAACTCGTATTCGCGGAAGACGCGGCAGGCTTGGATCCAGTAGTGGTCGTAGAATTCCGATCGGCCCCGTTCTTGGGTCGCCCGATGTTCCGGCTGCATCCGCCCGGCTTCGAGAGCCTCCTCGTTCGTGAACCGAACGATATCGATCATCTCCCCGTCCCCCGCCGTGGACCCCCTGATCGAGAAGCCGGGGATCCCCCCGACAATCTCGCGCATCCGGCGAGAGGTCCGTTCGTACTCCTTCCCGTCCGCCCCTTCGCGGAGATGGGTCTTGAAGATTACCACGATTTCCGAGGGGTCCTTCACCCGCCGATAGGTCATCCGCCGCCGCCCCCGAGCATGTCCTTGCTCGGGGCCGTGAGGTGTCTGGGGTCCAATACTTTTTCCGCTTCCTCGGGGCTGAGTATTCCCTTCTCGATCACGATCTGCTTCACCGTCTTCCCGGTCCGGCCCGCTTCCTTCGCGATCTCCGCGGCCTTCTCGTAGCCGATGAGCGGATTCAGGATCGTCGCGATCGCAGGGCTCGACTCCGCGTACCTCTGCAGGACGTCGATGTTCGCCGTGATCCCGTCGATGCACCTGTGTGCGAACACGCGGGCCACGTTCGCCAGGAGCTCGATGTTCTGGGAGAGGCGCTGGGACATCACGGTCATCATCGTGCACAGGTCGAGGTTCGAGTGCGTGTTCGCGACCGCGATTGCCACGTCATTGCCGATCACCGTCACCCCGACCTGCATGACCGCCTCCGGGATGACGGGGTTCACCTTCCCCGGCATGATCGACGAACCCGGCTGGACGGGAGGAAGATTCAGCTCCCTCAACCCGGTGTGCGGTCCCGACCCGAGCCACCGGAGGTCGTTCGCGATTTTGATCATCGAGACCGCGACGGTCCGGATCGCGCCACTCGCTTCGACGAGGGCGTCCTGCGACCCCTGCGCCTCGAAGTGGTTCTCCGCGACGCGGAACTTCGTGTTCGTCGCAGCACTGATCTTCTCGACCACCCGTCCCGGGAATTCCGGGTGGGCGTTGATTCCGGTGCCCACCGCCGTCCCTCCAATCGCGAGTTCGGCCAACGCCGCACGGCACGAGGAGACCCGGCGGATTCCATGGTCGATCTGGGACTGGTACCCGGAGAACTCTTGACCGAGACGGATCGGCGTCGCGTCCATCAGGTGCGTGCGCCCGGCTTTCACGATCGGATCGAACTCCTTCGCCTTCTTCGAGAGACTGTCCTCGAGTTCCCGGAGGGCGGGTAGGAGGTTGTGATCGATCTCCATGAGGGCCGCGACGTGAATCGCGCTCGGGATCACGTCGTTCGAGGACTGGCCCATGTTCACGTGGTCGTTCGGATGGACCGGGCCCTTCTCGCCGAGTGGGAAGCCGAGGATCTCGTTCGCCCGGTTCGCGATCACTTCGTTCGCGTTCATGTTCGTCGACGTGCCGCTACCGGTCTGGAACACGTCGAGAGGGAAGTGGGAGTCGAGCTTTCCTTCCATCACTTCCTCCGCGGCCTTCGCGATCGCCTTGCCGATCTTCGAGTCGAGAAGGCCGAGTTCCATGTTCGTCTCCGCGGCCGCCTTCTTGATCAACCCGAGTGCGTAGATGAAACGCCGCCCGAACTGAATGCCGCTGATCGGAAAATTCTCGATCGCCCGCTGCGTCTGGGCCCCCCAGTAGGCGTCCTTGGGAACCTTCAGTTCCCCCAGGAAGTCCTTCTCGATGCGGTACTCGGTCATGCGAAATTCGCCGTCGGACGACAGAACGGATGGGACATTAAGCTTGTCAATCGTTAGTACGTACGCAACCCTGGACAAGCGTCCTGGCGGGCGTCTCCGGATCCCATGGCAGGTCGTCTTGGGGTGGTCTGCGGAAGGCCTTGGCCGTGGGCGTCACCGGTCGTTAGGACGTCCCTCGTTCCGTCACCTCGGTTCCTCTCCCTATCAAAACGGTTACAAGATAGTTGTCACTGACGGCAATGACAAGGTATAATATAAGCGCGTTATATTCATACGATCGAAAGCCCCTTGCGGGTGGCGGGTCGGATCCCTATGCCTAGTACGATGCCGGCGACCCCGGTCGTCGAAGAAGACCGGGTTTGTCCCGAGTGCCGGAGCGAGCATCTCGTTCGCGACTACGCGCGTGGTGAGCTCGTCTGCGATGCCTGCGGTCTCGTGATTAGCGAAGGCGCGATCGACGAGGGGCCGGAATGGGCCGCATACTCCGTTGAGGAGAACGACCGCTTGGCGCGGACCGGAGCTCCTCGCAGCTATGTGGCGGGCGCCTCGGGCCTGACGACGGTGATCCCCCTGGCGAACAGGGATGCACGCGGGAACACGATTCCCCTCCGGGAACGAGAGAAATTCTATCGGATGCGGAAGCTCCAGCGTCACTCCGGACATTCTCGCCCGGGGGAGCGGAGCCTGCCGGAGACGATCCGGTCCCTCGACCGCGTCGCCTCCCTGATGGGCCTGCCGCGTCCCGTGAAGGACGAGGCGGGCTTCATCTGCAAGAAAGCCCTCGAGAAGGGCCTGGTCCGCGGTCGGTCGATCGAGGCGATCGTCGCGGCCGCGGTCTACGCCGCATGTCGCATCGATGGCGTGCCTCGAACCCTCGACGAGTTGCAACAGGTGACCGGCGTTCGGAAGAAGACGATCGGGAAGGCCTACGGGGCGCTCCTCCGGACCTTGACCCTTCGCGTCCCGCCCTCCCGGCCGACAGACTACGTGAGCCGCTTCTGCTCCCGACTCGGCCTGAGCAACACGGTCGAGGCGGAGGCCAACAAGATCCTGAAAGAACTCGAGAAGATCGAAAGCTCGATGTCCCTCTCCCCGTCAGGTACCGCCGCGGCTGCGATCTATCTGGCCTCCCTCTCCTGCGGCGAGCGTCGCCCGCAGAAGGCGATTGCGAAGATCGCGGGTGTGAGTGAGGTGACCCTGCGCAACCGCTTCCAGTTAATGGAAGAGTTCATGCACGAACTGATTCTGCCGCGGGGTCGCGCGCCGAAGGTTGGCACGGGAACACAGCTCTCCCCCTAGTTCCGAAGGTTACGATTCGCGGGTCGTGGAACCGGGAGGAAAGGTTTGATAAGGTGCGCTTGCGTCCCACGGGTGTGACTGAACGATGGTCCGAAATTTGGGAGGGGACGACTCCATGACCGTGCTGGCGGCACGGGTCTGCGCCCAGGACCTGTCTGGAGAATTGCTAAACTCCCAAGAAGGCCCCTGCCTTTGGGCGGACGAGTGAGTTGAGACCATGTCACCCCCGACCCGCCAAGTCAACGACCTTTCCTGGATGATCGGAGGCCCGCAAGGGAGCGGCGTCGATTCCTCCGCGAACGTATTCGCGCGCGCTTGCGCGGCCGGCGGGCTGAACGTCTTCGGCAAGCGGGAGTTCTATTCGAACATCATGGGCGAGCACTCATACTTCGCCCTCCGGGCCCATTCGAACCTCGTGCGGTCGCACATCGACGCAGTGAACGTCCTCGCGACGTTCGAAGCAGAGACCCTGTTCCGTCACGCGCGAGAGGTGACCGACGACGGCGCGATCGTGTACGATCCCTCCCTGGCCAAGACCCGCCTCGCGGACGTCCCGACGATCGAGAAACGACTCGACGCGGAACTCAAGACGTACCTGATCTCCCACGGGGTTGGCGAGACTCTCGACGACATGCTCGCGGCCTCGAAGCAGAGGGGCGTCTCGCTCGTCCCCATTCCCTTCAAGGCCCTCCTCGACCAGATTGCGGACGAGTTCCAGATCGACCAGCTGAGCAAGATCACGAGGGTCGTGAACATGCTCGCGGTCGGCGCCTCCTTCGGACTCCTCGGGTTCGACTTCGCGATGATGCGGAGCGCCCTCGAAGACGTGTTCCGCGCGAAGGCCAAGATCGTCGAGATGAACGCCGCGGGCGCCCGGAAGGCGTACGACATCGCGCGCTCGCTCGTCCCGGACTTCCGGTACGGCCTCGAGAGGATTTCGCGGACAGGGCCTCGGCTGTTCCTGACCGGAAGCCAGGCGACCGCCCTCGGCAAGCTCTACGGCGGGATGCGGTTCCAGACGTACTATCCGATCACGCCCGCCTCCGACGAAAGCGAGTTCCTGGAGGAAAACGAGATCCTCGACCTGAATGGACACGGCCTAACGCCGGAGGCGGGTGCGCCCGCAAAGCCGAAGGGAGGCTCCATGCTCGTCGTGCAGACGGAGGATGAGATCGCCGCGGTCACGATGGCGACCGGGGCCGCCCTGACCGGTGCGCGATCCGCGACCGCGACGTCCGGGCCCGGATTCTCCCTCATGATGGAGGGGATCGGGTGGGCCTCGATCAACGAAGTCCCGCTCGTCATCACCCTGTACCAGCGGGCCGGCCCCAGCACGGGCATGCCGACGCGGCACGAGCAGGGGGACCTTCGTTTCGCGCTCCATGCGGGACACGGCGAGAGCCCGCGGATCGTCCTGGCTTCCGGGGACTTCGAGGAATGCATCCGCGACGGGTTCCTTGCGTTCAACTACGCGGATCGGTACCAGATGCCCGTGATCCATCTCGTCGACAAGGCCCTCGCGAACAGCTACGCGACGATCGCGCCCCCAGACCTTTCCGACCTGCGGATCGACCGCGGCGCCCTGGCGACCGGAAATGACGGCTACTCGAAGGACAACCCCTACAAGCGGTTCGATCTCGGGAACGGACCCATCTCTCCCCGAGCCTTACTCGGTCAGGATGGAACGATCTTCTGGAACACCGGGGACGAACACGATGAGATGGGTCACATCACGGAAGACCCCGGCCTGCGGAACGCGATGATGGAGAAGCGGTTCGCCAAGCTCGACCTCGCCGCCCGCGAAATCCCGAGCGATGCGAAGCTCACGTACTTCGGCCCGAAGGACGCCGGGACCGTGATCGTTTCGTGGGGTTCGACGAAGGGAGCGCTCCTCGATGCGCTCGACCGCCTGTGGGCAGAGGGCGCAAAGATCGGCTACCTGCACGTCCGGTTGATCAACCCGTTCCCGGTCGCCGAGGTGCGTGCGTTCCTCGTGAAGGCGAAGCGCCGGATCGCGGTGGAGATGAACTTCGCCGGCCAGCTGGCGGGCGTGGTGCGGGAACACACGGGGATCGAGATGACCCATTTCATCCTGAAGTACAACGGCCGCCCGATGTCGAACACGGAGCTGTACGATGCGATCCGCTCCGCGTCCCGGGGCAAGGCGGAGAAGAGGACGGTGTTGACCCGTGGCTCTTGAACAAGTCATGAAGCCGGCGGACTTTGCGACGGAGGTCCACAACGATTGGTGTCCGGGTTGCGGCGACTTCGGGATCCTCCGGACGATCCAGATGGCCCTCGCGGAACTCCGGATGGAGCCGCACCGGGTGACGATCGTCTCCGGGATCGGCTGCTCCGCTAAGACGATCCATTACATCAAAACGTACGGCGTGCACACCCTTCACGGGCGCGCCCTCCCGTACGCGACCGGCGTGAAGCTCGCAAACCCGCAGCTGAAGGTCCTGTGCCTCAGCGGGGACGGGGACGGACTCGGCATTGGCGGCGGCCACTTCGTGAACGCCGGCCGGCGGAACCTGGACATGCTCTACGTCATCCACGACAACGGCGTCTACGGGCTGACCAAGGGTCAGGCGTCGCCCACCCTGAAGCTCGGCGTGAAGACGAAGTCCCTCGCGCACCCGAACATCAACGACGCGGTGAATCCGATCTGGCTCGCCCTTGCCGCGGGCGCCACCTGGGTCGGCCGAGGATACTCGTACGACATCAAGCACCTCGTTTCCCTGCTGAAACAGGGGATCGAGCACAAAGGGTACGCCTTCCTCGATGTACTCCAGCCCTGCCCGACGTACAACGACATCAACACGAAGGAATGGTACGGCGGGGAAGACCGGAAGGAGATGAACGTCGGCCGGCCGCTCCCGCGTGTGTACCGGCTGGAAGACGAAGGCTACGATCCGGTCGTTCACGACCCGTCCGACCTCGAGGCGAAGGCCGCCCAGGCCCTCGCAAAGGCCCTCGAGTGGGGGGACCGTATCCCGATCGGCGTGTTCTTCAAGAACGACCATGTCCTCACCTTTGAGGATCGGATCATGCAGCGCATACCGACCTACATGGAGAACCCGCCCGCGTTGCAGGAGATCGCGGGGCCCCACGGCGAACCGAGGACCGATCTGACGCGGCTCGTCCAACCCCTCACGTTCAAGGGCGCGTGACGGCCACCCGTCTTGCGGCCCGCGCATCGTCCAACAGGTCCGCCGCGGGTTTCCCCATCTCCCAGATCCGCTCGGACATCTCCGACATCGCGCCGGCGATCGCAGGATCGTTCGTCCAGATCGCGATGTCGTCCCCGCGGTACGAGGAATCGTCGTCCGGGATCGGATGGCTCATGAGGAACTCCTTGCCATCGACGACGTGCATGTACACGGGCATGAGGAAGTCGATGTGGCGGACCTCTGCATGTTTTAGGAGGAGGTGGACGTCGTCCCGGTTCTCGGCCGTGAAGCAGAAGGCATACTTCAGCCGGACTCCCTGCGCCGTCTTCTCGACCAGGTTCGGCCGGAACGCGCCGAGGATCCGGCCCGGGCTCTTCGTGGTCCCGATTCCGATCACCTCCCGAGCCGCGATCGCGTACATCCGGAGGAGTCGCTCCCGGACGTTCTTCCGGCCATAGATGGCCTCGAACCGCCCTCGGGACTCCGGCTCCCGTTGGGCGTTGATCGCGTATTCCCGTGAAAGGGATTCCAATCCCGCGTCAATTTGCTTCGCTTGCGATCGCAGGTCGTCCGCCAGGGAGCGGAGGTAGGTGTCGAACGGGACGGGCTGGTATCGGAGCGGCGTCTCCGGGAGGATCTGCACGAGTCCTTTCTCATGGAGCTGTTGCATCGTCGCGTAGATGCGCGTCCGAGGCACTTTCGACAACGGAGAGATTTGGCTCGCGGACGCGATCCCGAGGTCCAAGAGGGTCAGGTACACGCGGGCCTGGTACTCCGTGAGCCCATGGTCCATGAGCTTCCGGACCCGCTCCTGGTTGACCGGCACGAACACCTTCGAAGGCGACGCGCGACATAAACGTTGTTTCCTTCGCCGAGCGTCCTCTCTCTCGAAAACGGGGAATAGGCCGGCGGTGATGCGGCCACGGATGGCGTCCGCGAACGATCTAGGACGCCGATGTGACCGTACGGCCCCAACCTTTAAGCCCGCCAGGGGCTACAATTCATCGAAGGGCGATATCGGGAGGCGACCGATGCAACCGGTTGTGAAGAGTCGCGGACGAAGGGTTAAGAGCGACCCTGATATCCGAGACGTCCGGAAGCGTCTCGCCGAGCGCGGGACGGAGGTCCGGAGCGGATGATACAACGGGCGGAGCAGTCGAACATCATCGGCGTCCGGTCGAAAGACTTCGTGAAGTGGGTCGAGGAGAACATCGACGCGCCGATGAAGCGCGGCCCGGGCGGCGCCCTGCTCAAGACGATCAAGGGCGGCCTGGTGGGCGAGTTTTTCAACTGGGCGAAGCGGAATTCGACGTGGCCCTTGCACTTCGGGATCATGTGTTGCGCGATCGAGATGGCGGCGACCTCCGATCCGAGGTATGACATCGAGCGCTTTGGCGTGATTTATCGGTCGTCTCCGCGGCAGTGCGACGTCCTCCTCTTGAACGGTCCGATTTCCCTCAAGCTGCGCCCGGCGGTCCGCCGCCTCTACGAGCAGATGGCGGAGCCGAAGTGGGTTATCGCGATGGGAGAGTGCACGATCTGTGGTGGCCCCTACTATGATTCGTACAGCGTGGTGAAGGGATCTTACACTTTCGTCCCCACGGACATCTTCATCCCGGGCTGTCCGGTCCGCCCCGAGGCGCTGATCGACGGCTTCCTGAAGCTGAGCGCGAAAATCAAGGCGGAGCGGGGCGGCTGGGTCCGGACGAGGAAGGGCCGCCTCGTGAGCGCGCGGGAGGGCCAGCTCATGGACCTGCAGAAGGGCGAGTACACCTATGAAGTCCCCCAAGTCCGAAGCTAATTCCCGACACGGGAAGGTCGGCACGATACGCGGCACCGTCCGTCCTCTCCTCGCGACGATCAAACAGGCTCTCGTGACGATGCCCGGGATCAACCGATTCGTGCCTGGCGGCCGGAAGCCCGTCACCCACTTGTACCCTTATCAGAAGGTCGACCTCCCCCTCGCCTTTCGTGGGCAACACAGCATCGACTGGTTCAAGTGCATCGGCTGCGAGTTGTGCGCGAAGGTCTGCCCGAACGAGTGCATCTACTTCGAGTTTTACGAGGTCGAGCCGACGTCGGAGTACCTCCACCCGAGTCGCGCGCAGCTCGACGAGATGAAGAAAGTGATCCGTCGACCCGCGGTGGACATAGGTCACTGCCTGTTCTGCGGAAACTGCATGGAGTATTGCCCCACGGATGCGTGGAACTTCACGCAGGAGTTTGAGCTCGCGGACTACGCCCGAGAGGACCTCTACTATCAGGCGGACGAGCTCCGGATGCCGAAGGAGAAATCCGACAAGGAGATCGTCCTCGTGAACCGGATTGGGGAACATCCGATCCTCGAAGTGGACGTCTGTATCGGCTGCCGCAAGTGCGAGCGGGAATGTCCGACCCGTTGCATCGACATGCTCGACGGCCCGAACGACCGGAAGGGCAAGCCGATCGTGATCCCGGAGTTCGACTATACGAAGTGCATCGGATGTCAGCAGTGCGTGGACGTCTGCCCGGTGGATTGCCTCCACATGGAGGAGATCGAATACAAAGACCTCGAGGGCTTTTACCATATCAACCTCCAGGGTGAGGTCAAACTTCTCGAGGAACAGGTCGAGAAATAGCCCTGGCCGGGAATCAGGCCGATTATTCCGAACGGCATTGCAAGTCTTTTATCCTATTCCTAATATTTGTCGTCACCTTCAGCGCTGAGGTCCGCGAAATGGTTCGCACAACAGTCGTCGGAACGTATCCTCGAGTCGGCGATACGCCCGAGGAGCAATCCTTGCGCCGCGGAATTGCGCGCTTCGACAAAGGCGAAATCCGGGCGGAAGATCTCCGTGGCTTGGAGCGGGAGGTCGTAGATTCGGTCCTTCGGGAGCAGAACGACGCGGGAATCGACCTCGTGACCGATGGCCAGATCTCGTGGTACGATAGCCAGAGCCATTTGGCGGGACGGCTCGCCTCGGTCGAGATCGACGGTCTCGTCCGGTACTTCGACACGAACACGTACTATCGGCAGCCCGTCGTTCGCGGGGCAGTCGCATGGAAGGAACCCATCCTTCTGGATGAATGGAGATTCGCGCAGTCGCGGTCGAAGGCTCCGGTGAAGGCCGTCCTCACGGGTCCGGTGACCCTCGCCTCCCTCGCGCTGGACAAGCACTATCGGACGAAGAAGGCGCTCGCCCTCGACTTGGCGGCGGCACTCGCGGAGGAAGTCGGCGCCCTCGTTCGCGCGGGAGCCTCGCACGTGCAGATTGACGAACCGATCCTGACCCGGCATCCGGATGACTTGTCCCTCGTCTCCGAGACCCTGGAGCGCATCCGAGCCCAGAAGGGGAACTCGTCTCTGATCCTCTTCACGTTCTTCGGCGATGTCGCGAAGATCTTCACGGACTTGCTCGAAGTGCCTGTGGACGTCCTCGGCCTCGACCTGGTTCAGGGGTCGGCGACCTGGTCCGCCCTCGCGAAGCACGGCGCGACGAAGCCTCTCGTCCTCGGCTTGGTCGACGCCCGGAACACCAAGGAGGAGGATCCGGCCGCCGTCGCGGAGAAGGTCCTCGAGCTCAAGGGGTCCGTCGACCTGCGCGCGTCCTATCTTTCGCCGTCGAACGGCCTCGAGTTCCTCCCGCGGGATCGGGCTCGGAAGAAGCTTCGGATTCTTCGCGCCGCGGCAAAGCAGGTGGGGGTGGGCGGGTGAGTGCACTCCTCACGACCAGCGTGGGTTCGTTCCCGAAGCCGGAGTATCTGTCGCGGGCGCGGACGAAAGCCTCCAAAGCCGCTCTGTCGAGGGAAGGCCTTCGGGAACTCGAGGAGAAGGCCACCGCGGAATGGATTCGCTTCCAGGAGGAGATCGGGATTGACATCCTCGTCGACGGGGAGCAGTACCGGGGCGACATGGCCACTTATTTCGCGGAAAACATCGAAGGCACGGAGATCTCCGGGCTCGTGCGATCCTACGGGAACCGGTACTACAAGAAACCGATTATCGTCGACGAGCTGAGGCTCCGCGGTCCGATCAGCGTCGATTGGTTCAAGTTCGCGCAGTCCCAGACGGATCGGCCGGTGAAAGGCATGATCACGGGACCGTACACGATGATGGACTGGTCCTTCGATGAGTATTACGGATCGCGGGCGGATGCCTGCCTCGCCTTCGCCAAGCTCTTGCATCAGGAAGCCGTGGCCCTCGAGGCTGCGGGCGCGAAGGTCGTCCAGGTCGACGAGCCCGCCTTGTCGACCCGCTTCGACGAACTACCGCTCCTCGTCAAGGCGGTCGGCGTCGTGACGAAGGGCATCGAGGCGAAGACCGTCCTGCACACCTGTTACGGCAACTACAACGAGATCTTCGAGTACTTCAACAAGCTCCCGGTGGACCAGATCGATCTCGAGATGTCGAATTCGGGACTCGACCTCCTCGACCGGTTCAGACGCGAACCGCTGAAGAAGGAGATTGCGTTCGGCGTCGTCGATGTCCACAGCCACGTGATCGAACCGGAGGCCCTGATCCGGGAACGGATCGAGAAGGCCCTCGCGATCTTCCCGCCTCCCCAACTCTTCATCGATCCGGACTGCGGCCTGAAGACCCGCAGCGTCGAGGAGGCGAAAGCGAAATTGCGAAACATGGTCGCGGCCACGCGGGCCACGCGCCAAGCCCATGGATGGACTTAGGACAAAGGTCAAGTCCCTCGGTTGCGTTAGACGCCTGGAGGATCGCGATGGGAGGCCCCGCGGATGTGCGATTGCATCCGGACGCGCCCGAACACTTGTTCACGGAAATGGAGGCGAACGCGCTCCTCCCTCGGTTGGAAGTGATTTTCCTCCGCCTTGACCCGAAGCTCGCGCGGTTGCGAGAACTCCGAGAGCTGATCGAGGATTCGGAAGCGTACTACGGCGAAGGCCTCGCGGCCGCGCCTTCCAACGACCGCGATCTGTATGCCCGGAATCTCCAAGACCGTGCGGACCTGGACCGTTCCATCCAGGGCGACATCGAAGGGGTGTTGTCCCTCGGGTGTGAGGTCAAGGATCTCCATCGTGGACTCGTGGACTTCCCGGCCAGGATCGGGAACGAGATCGCCTACCTCTGCTGGCAGAGGAGCGAGAACCAGATTGGTTGGTGGCACACGCTCGGCGGGGGTTTCGCGGGGCGGAAGGCCTTGTCGTCGCAAACGGAACGTTAATATGCCGCGGGCCACGTAGGATTGGCCGAGGCACCGTTGATGGCGACGAAGGAAGAAGTGATCGGAGTCCTCCGGAAGTGCTACGATCCCGAGATTCCGATCAACATCTATGACCTTGGGCTCGTCTACAACATCGACCTGATGCAGGAAGGGAAGGTCGACGTCAAGATGACCCTCACGGCACCCGGATGTCCGGCGTCCGCGTACATCCATCAGGATGTGAAGCGGAAGATCGAGCAACTTCAGGGGGTCAAGGAAGCGGTCGTGAACATCGTCTGGGATCCTCCTTGGACGCCCGAGATGATGTCCGAGACCGCAAAGAAGCAGTTCGGCTGGGGCATCTGAATCGGCCCGGCGAAACGCCTCGCGCGCAAGTACCAAATCTTGATATCCTCTCCGCTGCATCCAGAAATCCATAGGATTCTGGGGTGGGCGGGAACCTTGACCTCGAAGGTTGGAAGGGAAGCGGATGCCCTCGGGCGCGCGATCGGGGCGGTCTTGGAAGGCCTCACGTTCTACGATCTCGCGAATGCCGCAGTCGCGGAGATGCGCGTGAAGGTTGCGTTCGAGGAACTCGGTCTTCGGAAGAAGGCTCAACTCGCAAGGCTCGAGGCGGTCGCGGGTCCGAACGCGAAGGACGCGGCCGTGATGCCCGGCATCTATCCGATTGACGCCGTCTCGAAGGTCGAGTGTTACGTCTGCGGGTTCGCCGCGGAGACGAAGGCGATGCCGAACCAGTGCCCGAGTTGTGGCGCCGCGCGCTATGCGTTCGAGAAAGAGATCGCTTTGGGGAAGGCGTGGCAGATCGCCGCGGAAACGGGCCGCAGCACCGCGGTCTTGTTCCGTGCGTCCGCCGCCCAGGCTCCCCCCGCGACTCGGGCGGTCCTCGAGGAACTCGCTCGGGAGGACGAGGGCCAGGCGACCCAAGCGGACCAACAACTGGCCGAGCTGCGCCCCTGACTAGGAAGGTGGGATCGGATGGCCCGTCTCGCGAAGATGCCTCCCATTCAGGAGGATATCCACGCGTGCACGATGTGCGGTTACTGCGTCCCCGTGTGCCCCGCGTACCAGGAAGCCGGGTGGGAGGGCGCCTCCCCTCGCGGCCGGATTTTCGCCCTCCGGCAGTACGAGATGCGCGGGCCCCTCGACCTGCTCTTGCGCCGGAACGTGAAGCCCGGCGAAGATTTCGCGCGGAACACCTGGGAATGCACCGGCTGCGGGGCCTGCGAGGAAGTGTGCCCTGTGGACATTCCCTTTGACAACCTGTGGGACGACGTGAAGGGATGGATGGTCGCGTCGGGCTACGAGCGCCCGCAACTCCGACCCTTCTTGGAGAACGTGCGGGAGACTCACAATCTGTACGGCGAGCCGGCCGACCAGCGAGGCGCATGGATCCCTCCGGAAGCCGTCCAATCCGAGCATCCGGAGGTCGTCTACTGGGTCGGCTGTGCCGCGAGCTACAAGAAACAGCAGATTGCGCGCGCCATGGTGAAAATCCTCAATGCCGCGAAGATCCCGTATCAAATCCTCGGGGCCGAGGAGTGGTGCACGGGCGCGCCGCTCGCCCGGATGGGCTATCAGGAGTTCACGAAGAAGGAACTGATGCCCCACAACGTCCGCGCGGTCGAGGAGACAGGCGCCAAGGTCCTCGTGACGGCCTGCGCGGAATGCTACCGGTCGTTCGCGCGGGATTACAAGCGCTGGGGTGGGAACCCGCCGTACAGCGTGTTCCACATCTCCCACTACGTCGAGAAGCTGATCCGCGAGAAGCGAATCGCCTTCACGAAGCCGCTCCCGCAAAAAGTGGCCTTCCATGATGCGTGCCACATGTCCCGCGTCACGAACGTTTTCGAACCGCCCCGCCAAGCGTTGAAGTTCATCCGGGAGCTGAAAGTCCTCGAGATCCTACCGCATCACGAGGACGCTCTGTGCTCCGGTGCGGGCGGTGGCTTCCCGGCGGTCTTCCCGGAACAGGCGGCGGGCGTGGCCCAGCGGCGATTGGATGCTGCGGAAGACACCGGCGCCAAAAGCCTCGTGACGACCTGTCCTCACGCGGAAATGCACTTCGAGGACGTGGCATCCAAACGGAACATGGCCCTGAGCATCGTGGATCTCGCGGAGATGCTCGCCAACGCGTTGTGAGGCGGTCTTTAGATCGTAAAACTGAGGCCGCACGAACAGGAGTGCTTCGCGTTCGGGTTCGCGATCTTGAACTGGCCGCCGAACAGGTCCTCTTCATATTCGAGCTTCGAGCCTTTCAAGTAAGCCATGCTTTTCGGGTCCACGAAGACGCGGACGTCTTCGGCCGCCACGACGAGGTCGTTCGTACGCGGTGCGTCCGCGAGGTCCATGCGATACTGCATCCCGCTGCATCCGCCCGCAATGATCCGAAGGCGCAGCGAGGCATCCGGCCGGGTCTCCTTCTGTTGTAGGGCATGGATCCGGCGAACCGCACTCTGCGTTACGACGAGGGGCAGTTCCTCGGAGGCCATCACCGACATCGTGTCTCCGATTCGTTTGAAGGCGGGCCCTCGACTTAAGTCTTCCGCCACGAGTTCGGCCGTCGGAAACGGCCTTCCTGTTGTTCCACTCACTCACGACCAAAGATATATATAACGACGTTATAGTCTCTCATGGCACTCTCTCAGTTCGGGGAGGCTTGACCATGGTCACCAAGAGCGTACTCCAGGAACAGATGGCAAAACAGGAGTACAAATACGGCTTCGTCACGGACCTCGACGAGGAGACGTTCCCGAAGGGCCTCAG
>Ga0184633_10000041_pt1 | contig 32856 bp, 27 predicted proteins | sample PLM31_170_b1_FD_133156 | JGI IMG/M metagenome (GOLD analysis project Ga0184633, IMG submission 133156) | Groundwater sediment microbial communities from an aquifer in East River, Colorado, USA - PLM3-1_170_b1 | ecosystem: Environmental > Terrestrial > Soil > Riparian zone | place: USA: East...
GGCCGACGATGAAGGGATTAGGGAGGGCCGAGGGGAGGCCCCGAGGCCGACGATGAAGGGATTAGGGAGGGCCGAGGGGAGGCCCCGAGGCCGACGATGAAGGGATTAGGGAGGGCCGAGGGGTGACGGCCGCAGCAGCCGTTCGCTCATCATCTCGCTCAGGCCTGCGACCGGTCGACCCGCGCCGAGATCTGGCAGGTCTGGCCGATCTGATCGAGCTGGCGTTCCTCGATAGTCTTGATCCCTCCGGACGGCGGATGGCGCAGGAAATGCGGCGCTTTGGACGCCTGGGATGGATTGGCTGGCTGTTCGGTCACTTGATGCTGCCGCCAGCGGCCTATCCCCAAGGGTATGTCTGGATCGAGGGCGGGCGGGTGGTCGGGAACGCCAGCCTGTTGCGGGTCGAGGGAACGGCGGGGCGCTGGGTGCTGGCGAATGTCGCCGTCCAGCCACAGCACCGCCGGAGGGGGATCGCGCGCTCACTGATCGCCGCGTGTCTCGAGCTGGCAACGCGCCACTGGGCGCAAGAGATCGTCTTGCAGGTCAAGGCGCGCAATGAAGGAGCGCGGGCCTTGTACCGTCAGTTCGGTTTCGTCGACCAGGGCACTTGGGTGAGCTGGCGGAAAGGCGCACCGTCCGGCACTGTCGACAGCGGCGGGAGACCGGCGCGCCCGAGACGTGATGAGGATTGGTCGTCACAGTGGGCGCTGGCGCAACGCGTCGCCCCGCTGGGTTTCGTCTGGCCGCATCCGCTCCGGTCCTCCTCCTTCCGACCTGCCCCCTGGTACGGCTCCGGGGCCTGGGCCCATTGGACATGGCCATCCGCTGGTGCGCCGCTGGCGTCTCTCTCGGCACGCGTCGGGGGCGATGGCGGAACCCAGCTCTACCTGCTGTCTGAACCAGATGCGGTGGGCCAGGCAGAGGCGCCGCTCTTAGGGTTGGCGCTGAGCTCGGCGCTCGAGCGCGGCGGGATGATCCATCTCGAGTCGGAAGCGGGGGTCGGCGAGCCGGCGGTCCGCAGCTTCGGATTCGTCGAGCAACACCGCCTCACCTGGATGCGTCTCGATCCCGCGGAGAAACAGCCGTGACTCTGGCCACGCCCGTCCGGCGAATTCGCCACACCTTAGCCGAGTACCCGCGCCCGTTCTGGACGCTCGTCGTCGGGACGTTCAGGGAGGACGGAGGGCAGCGAGGTGGGAAGGACCATACGTGGTTGATTGCGCGCCCGCAGTGCATGTTCTCGGAGACATCATGGGGATTCCTCGCCCCTCCTTCAGGTGCTCGGAAGGACATGAGAAGGAAGGTCGTCGGTCAACGATTCCATTGGTGTCATTCCGAGCGAGGCCGCAGCGGCCGAGCGAGGAATCCCCGATGCGCGGCGAATCGTAAGGTGCTCTCAGGCGAGAGGTTCGTCGCCTCGCCCGAGATGTTGAGGAGGAACGTGTGACAACGTCCGAAGAGCGCGTGAAGATCCTGAAGATGGTCGAGGACGGCAAGCTCACCGCCGAGGAGGCGGCCGGCCTGCTGGCGGCGCTCGGCAAGGGAGAGCGCAAGCGGGCCCCGGCGGTCGACGCCGAGTCGCGCTGGCTGCGGGTGCGCGTCACCGACCTGGCCACCGGCAAGCCCAAGGTCAATGTCAATATTCCCATGCGCCTGGTGAACGTCGGCTTGCGGGTGGGGGCGCGCTTCATCCCCGACATGGAGGGGGTCGAGCTGCAGGACCTGTCGCGGGCTCTCGAGGAGGGGATGACCGGCAAAATCATCGACGTCGTCGACGAAGAAGACAACGAACGAGTCGAGATCTACGCCGAGTAGAGCCAATGGCCCGTGACCAGTGATCAGTGACCAGTCACTCCTGATGACTGATCACTGATTACTGATTCCTGATTCCTGATCACATATCACTTCTCCTCGCGGCCGATGTAGAGTAATCTCGTCCTCGACCTGTCGCCCTCCGGGAGGACCCACGGTGGACATCGAAGGCAAGCACGCCCTGGTGCTGGGCGGGTACGGCCTGGTGGGCATGGCCGTCTGCCGCCGACTGCTCGAGCATCGACCGGCGAGTCTCGTCGTCGCCTCCCTGCGCCGGGAGGAGGCGGAAGCCGGCGCAGCCGAGTTGCGCGCGGCCTTCCCGTCGGCGAGCGAAGAGATTCGGGCCGCCTGGGGCGATATCCTGCTTCGGGCCGAGTGGCAGGACGGCCCGGCGGGGGTCCATCCTCGCACGGCGGTGTTGGCCGACCCGGTGAAACGCCGCCGGTTGGTCGGCGATATCCTGGACGAGCTCAGCGAGGATATCCTTCAGGCCTCGCTTCTCTACCAATTGATCCTTGGGACGGCGCGCGGGCTGGATCGGCGGCCGGCGCAAATCGTCATCGATTGCGTCAACACGGCGACGGCGGTCGCCTATCAGAACATCTTCCAGACCGCGCGGCGGCTGGAAGACCGCATCCAGGCCAAGGAGCGTACCAACTGGCCGGAAGAAGTCGAGAGGCTGCTGGCTTCGCAGTACATCCCGCAGCTCGTGCGCCACATGCAGATTCTGTATGAGGCGATGTTGCGCGCCAAAACCCAGGCCTACCTTAAGGTCGGGACGAGCGGCACCGGTGGGATGGGGTTCAACATCCCCTACACCCACGGCGAAGAGAGGCCTTCGCGGGTTCTGCTGTCGAAGTCAGCCGTAGCCGGCGCCCAGTCGCTGTTGACCTTCCTGATCGCTCGCACGCCCGGCGGTCCGTCCGTGGTCAAGGAGATCAAGCCGACGGCGGTCATTGCATGGAGGGACATCGGCTACGGGACGATTCGCCGCGGGGGAAGGGAAGTTGCATTGTTCGACTGCCCGCCGGCAGAAGCGGTGTCCCTGGACGATCCGCAGGCCCTTGCGGCGGAAGGCGAATTCGGAGCCGACACAGGCGAGGTCTTGCGCTCCGTCTATATCGACACTGGCGAGAACGGCCTTTTCGCTGCTGCTGAGTTCACCGCGATCACCACCCTCGGCCAGATGGAATACGTCACACCCGAGGAAATCGCCGACAATGTCGTCACCGAAATCCGAGGGGGCGCCACCGGCCGGGAGATCATCCAGGCGCTCGACGGGGCGGTGATGGGGCCATCCTACCGGGCGGGGATCTTGCGGCAGGCAGCCGTGACACGTCTGCGTCAGCTTCAGGTCGAGCACCAAGACGATTCGGTCGCCTTCGAGATTCTCGGTCCGCCCCGGCTCTCGAAACTGCTCTATGAGGCTTACTTATTGAAGAAGGTGTGTGGGACGCTGGGGCAGGTATTACAGCAGACCCCGGCGGATCTCTCGGCCGAGCTGGAACGGATGGTGACCGACCACGCCCCCCTACGCCGCAGGATTGTCTCGATTGGGATTCCCATCCTGCTTTCCGACGGACGCCGTATCTTGAGGGGACCGACGATCAAGTCGCAGGACGCCGAGCACGGGTGGGTGGACCTCACCCCGCAGAACTTGTCGCGCTGGCAGGAGCGAATCTCGGGCCTGCGAGCATTCCTTCGGCTCCTGGCCGAGTCCGGCGCCGGGTCCGCCCAGGACCGGGTGTACCCGTCGGCCGCAACCTGGACCGAAGACGACGCCTTCGACGTGGGGGAGGTCGTTGGTTGGCTCTTCATCCATGAGGAAAAAGGCCGCCGCGGGAAGGCGTGAGCGCGCTGACCCCCACCCTCCCCTCCCCCTGAAAGGGGGAGGGATGGGGTGGAGGTCGATCATCCGAATTGGCTTGTGCGGCGCATGAATCGGTTTCTCCCGGTCATCCCGTGGCCGGATAGCCTCCCACTTATGTCACGCTTCCTCTGATTAGAGGGCATGCTATACTGCTCAGAGTCAGCCGGTCGTGCCGAGGCCAAGGGAAGCCCAACGTAGATGAGCACCACAGCCAAGGTATCCCGGCGTCGGCGGAAAGACCTCCCCGCGGTCCCTGAGCCGGTGGTCGCGCCCGAACGGGCGCGCACCTCCCTTGAACTCCTCTACAACATCAGCCGGGAGCTGGCCGCTCAGCTCGACCTGAGGCGGCTCCTGCAGCACATTCTGGAACTCACGCTGGAGGCCGTCGGGGCGAGCAGCGGAAGCATCCTGGTCCTGGATGAACGCGCCAACCTCCTGCAAGGCGCTGTGGCCTTCGGCGGCGAGGTCCGCGATCACACCGCCGAGCAACTGGCCGACACCTACGAGCGCGGTCTGGCCGGGTGGGTGGTCGACCAGCGGAAAGCCGTGCTGGTGCACAACACCGGCGACGACCCACGCTGGCTGCGGCGGCCGCTTCCGCGCGACGGGGAGTCGCGCTCGGCGATCTGTGTGCCGCTGCTGGCGCGCGAGAATGTGGTCGGTGTGCTGACCGTCGTCCACCCACAAGCCGGCCATTTTGGTGAGGACGATCTGGCGCTGATCCAAGCCATCGCCGATCAGGCTGGAATCGCCGTCGAGAATGCGCGGTTGTTCAGCGCCGAGCAGGACCGTCGCCGTTTCGCCGCGACGCTGCAGGAAATCGCCCGCACCATCAGCGCTTCGCTCGAACCTGGGCAGGTCTTCCCGGCGGTATTAGAACAGCTGGAGCGCGTCGTCCGCTTCGACAGCGCCAGCATCCTTCTGCTCGAGGACGATCACCTGCATCTGGTCGCGGCTCGAGGGTTTGCCAACGGCGACGAGGCTGTCGCCCTGCGGCTGCCGCTGGATGAGAGCCTGCTGATCAGCCGGGTATTGGCCCGTCGGCAGCCGATCGTGATCGCCGATGTGCAGGCGGAACCCGGATGGATGCGCAAGGAGAGTCTCCCCGAGGCGGACGAAATCCGCGGCTGGATCGGGGCACCGCTCATCGTGCGTGACCGCGCCGTCGGCCTGCTGAATGTCGACAGCCGGACGGTTGGGGCCTACGGCGAGTCCCACGCCGCCGACGTCATGGCCTTCGCCGACCAGACGGCGGCGGCCGTGGCCAACGCTCAGTTGTTCGCGGAGACTCAAGCTGCGCGGCGTCGCTTCGCCACCCTCTTCGAGGACAGCGTCGACCCCGTGCTGATCACGACCCCGACGGGCGAGGTGACGGACGCCAACGTCGCCGCCGTCGAGTACCTCGGATACTCCGTGGAGGAGCTGCGTGGGGTCGAAATCCTGAGCCTGTTTGCTCCGCGAAACGAGGCGCCTCCGGCCGAGGCGCTGCAGGCAGGCGAGACGCTGGCGTATGAGGCGATCGCCACTCACCGCGACGGTCACAGCCTGCCGATCGAGGTCCACGCCAAGCGCATCGAACTGGCGCCGCAGCCGAGCCTGCAGTGGATTCTGCGCGACGTCTCGGAGCGTCTGGCGCTGGACGAACTGCGGCGCGACCTGACGTCGATGATCTTCCATGACCTGCGTTCGCCGTTGGGCAACATCATCTCCAGCCTCGAGATGCTGGATGGCTCGCTGACCGAGTCGGACGAGACGACGCGCTCCGTGCTGTCGATCGCGCTGCGTTCGAGCCGGCGGCTGTCGCGCCTGGTCGAATCGCTGCTCGACCTGGCGCAGCTCGAGAGCGGTCAGGCGGTGCTGCACCGAACCCAGGCTTCGTTTAGCGCGCTGATCGTCGAAGCGGTGGAGGAAGTCCATCCGCTGGCCGAGGCCCGCGGGCACATGATCCAGTTCTCGTTGCCCAAGGAACCGCTTTCGGTGGACATTGACGTCGAGATGATCCGTCGTGTGTTGATCAACCTTCTGGAGAACGCCATCAAGTACACACGCACGCCGGGCCGCATCAGCATCTTTGGCCGGCGCCAGGCCAACCTGGTCGTCGTCGGCGTTCGCGACAGCGGCCCGGGGATTTCCCCGCAGGACCTGAAGACGGTCTTCGAGAAATTCGCCCGCCTGCGGAAGGAAGGGCAACCGAAAGGGCTCGGGCTCGGCCTGGCCTTCTGCCGACTGGCCATCGAGGCTCACGGGGGAAGAATCTGGGTGGAGAGCGAATTGGGCGAGGGCGCGACATTTTCCTTCGAATTGCCGGCGTAGAAAGCTCTCCGCGACCTTTGAGCTCGCGGAGAGCTCGCGGAGCTCCCCATGCGTGAGATAGCCAAAGGAGTCTTCCTGCAGGAGGGATATCCGGGCGTCCGCCTGGGCGCGGTCGTCGCCGACGGGACGGCTTTGCTTATCGACAGCCCGCTGCGTCTCGAGGATGGGCGCGAGTGGCTGGCCGAGGTTGGTGCGCGCGGCCGACCGCGCTATTTGGTCCTCCTGGATGACCATCCGGATCGCGTGTACGGCGCCCGCGGCCTCGACCTGGCATTGATCGCACAATCCCAGGCGCGCGAGGCCATCGCCTCCTGGCCCGATCCGCTGCGAGGGAACAGCCAGCTCCTGGGCGCCGAAGCCGACCGCCTGAAACGGGTCAGCGGCTTGGCACGGGCGGTGCCTCATCTTGGATTTGAAGATGAGCTTCACCTGCAGCTCGGGCCGCGCACGATCGAACTCCGCCATCGTCCTGGTCCGCGCCCGGGTGCGGCGTGGGTCGTTCTGCCCTGGGCCAAGGTCGTCTTTGTCGGCGATGCGGTGTGGCTGCGTGAGCCCCCCTACCTGGGGGAAGCCGACGTTGAGGCGTGGCTCGAATCCCTGGCCGAGCTGCGCGGCTCGTCCTTCGCGCGCTATAAGATTGTTTCGGCACGCGACGGAGTGGTGCGCCGCGAGGCGTTGGTGGGCATGGCCGGATTCCTCCGTAAGGTCGCCCTTCGCCTCGACCGGCTGCGCGATCGAGAGGAGAAGCCCGAGGTCGCCGGCCGCCTGACAGTGCAGCTGGCAAGGTCGTTCCGGATCCCGGCCGCGCGCCGCGAGCAGGCGCTCCTTCGTTTACGATCCGGGCTTGAGCGTCTGTACAGCGAACAATATACCGAGGCATGACCCCGCATCCCTCGATTCAGACTCAGAGGAAGGATGCGGGGTGACCCCGCCCCCCTTTCTCCGATTCGGGCTCTGGACTCGCGCGGTATCGAGTCGCTCCCCTTCCACATCGGAGGCATGACCGGGTGAGCGAGTTCGACTCGATTCGGACTCAGAGGAAGACCGACGGGTGACCGAACGGCGCCCGTCCCCTTCCGAGGCAAGGGGTTTGAGTCTCGCCTCCGCCGTGGATCCGAGCCAACCCGTCCGAGCTGGGACACCGGCAGAAGCGATCGATCTAATGGGCCAGTTTGCCAGGGCGCGTCTTGGCTTGAGCCTGACTCAGCGCCAGCTGGAGGCCTTCGCCTGGTACCTGGATGAACTGGTACGTTGGAACGCCCGTCACAACCTGACGGCCGTGACCGATCCGATGGGGATCGCCGTCAAACACTTCCTGGACTCGCTGACCTTAACCCCCTACCTCCGAGGACCGGGGTCATCTCGCCTGGTGGACGTTGGGACGGGTGCCGGCTTTCCCGGTGTACCGCTGCGGATCGCCCATCCTTCGCTCCGGTTGACTTTGGTCGAAGCGGCGGGGAAGAAGGCGGATTTCTGCCGGCACATCGTCGAAAGGCTGGAGTTGACGGCGGTTGAAGTGCTCCAAGCCCGCGCCGAAGATGTGGCGCGACTGGCCAGCCACCGCGAGGCCTACGACGTAGCTGCCGGACGTGCGGTGGCCTCGCTTCCGGTCCTGCTCGAGTATCTGCTGCCCCTCGTGCGGGTGGGAGGGCGTGTGCTGGCGCAAAAGGGTGAGAGTGCCCCGGCCGAGGTCCAGCAGGCAGCGCACGCGCTCGATCTGCTGGGCGGACGCCTGCTCAAGATACACCCGGTCGAGCTCCCGGGCGTGGCCGAAGCCCGCTACATCGTGGAGATCGAGAAGGCGGCCGCGACGCCCGCGGCCTATCCGCGCCGGCCGGGGGTGGCCTCGCGGCGGGCGCTGGGGCCCTGAAGGTGCGGGCCCGTCAGGTGCGCGGCGGGATTCGGTTCAAGGTGCCGCCCCGCAACTCCCATACGTTGGCCGACTCGCAGAACGAAGACGGGAACAGATTCATGTCCGCCGCGGTCAAGATCGCCTGAGGCGCTGCCGTAATTCGTTCCAGCACCTGCCCGCGTCGCGCCTCGTCCAGTTCCGCCAGCGTTTCGTCGAGCAGCAAGACCGGCCACTCGCCGGTGCGCTCCCGGATCCATTCCGCCTGGGCGAGGCGGATCGAGATCATCGCCGTCCGGTTCTGCCCGCGCGAGCCATACGGCCGCAGATCGACACCGTCGGCCAGGAAGCGCACATCGTCTCGGTGAGGGCCGACCAGCGTGACACCGCGGTCGATCTCGTCCCGCCGGGAGGCCGCCAACGCACGGCGGACTTCGTCGGCGATGGCGGCCGCCGGGAGAGTCGACCAATCCACCTCCGATCCGAAGGGGAGCCGCAGCTGGCTTTCTTCACTCCGGCCGAGCCGGGACGGCAGGTAGGCGAGGCGGAGCTGTTCTCGACCGCGGGTGAGCGTCTCATGAATCGGACCGGCCAGGCGTTCCATCTCCGTCAGCGCCACGGCCCGGCCGCGAATGAGCTGCACGGCGAAGTCGACAAGCTGCGTGTCCCACGGATCGAGCTGGCGCGCGTCAAAGAGCCGTTCCTGCGCCTGCCGCAGCAAGGCGTTGCGCTGAGTCAGGAGGCGGGCGTATTCCGAGAGGGCGCCGGCGTAGACGGGATCGGCTTGGGCGAGGGTCTGGTCGAGCAAGCGTCGCCGCTCGGCTGGCGGCCCCTCGATGACGCGCAAGTCGTCCGGAAGGAAGAGCACGGCGTTCAAATGGCCGGCCAGATCCGCTGCGCGCCGCCGCACGCCGTTCACCAGGATTTCCTTTTGGAGCCGGGCGTCGCCTTCGGGGCGGGGAGCTTCGGCCACCAGGCGGACCTCGATTCGCTGGGGTCGATCCCCTACGGGATCCCCTTCGGGATGCCCGCTACCGGGTGCGAAGCGCGACGAAGCGCGATGCGCAGCGCTACCGCTGCGGCGGAACTCCGCCACGATCCGAGCGAAAGCTTCCGGTTCGCGCGCGACCAGAAAGTTGATCAGCTCGCGGTCGCTCCCAACCCGGGACGACTCGGCGGCGACCAGGTAGTCGATGGCCTCGAGCAAGCTGGTCTTGCCTTGCGCGTTCGGACCGACGACCAACGTCGGGCCGGCCGGGAATTCCATTTCGAGGCGAATGAAGTTGCGGAAGTTCGTCAGCGAGAGGTGGACGAGCTGCATGCGACGAGGATTCTAGCATGCAAGCATGGCGGGGGTTGTCGACATGAAGAAGGCACCGGCCAAGTGGCGGTTGTCTGTCGCCCCCGCGGATCGCGCTGCGCATCCCGGAGGGGATCCCGCCCTCATCCCTTCGGGCACCCCTTCGGGTGCACCATGGGTGTGCGCCGCCCTCACCCCTTCGGGTGCGCCGAAGGGCGTGGCGCCCTGCCCCCTGGGGGCGCCCGAAGGGGCGTAGAGGGCGAAGGGCGTGGCGGTCTGCCCCCTTGGGGCGCCCGGCCTCACCCCTTCGGGTGCGCCGAAGGGCGTGGCGCACTGCACCGCTTCCGGTGCGCCGAAGGGCGTAGAGTGCGAAGGGGCGTAGAGACCGAAGAGGAAGCGGGGGCCCAGTCTTCGCCGCGCTGGCCCGGATTCCCGTTTTCGCGGGAATGACTACATCCGTGGAGCTGCCTCGACCGATTGGCGAGCCAGCTGGACCGCGCCTGAAAGCCTTAAGGGCGAGGGAGTATCGCCTGGCAGCCGACCGGAGGTTCGCGGAGGCGACGCCAGCACGACCATTTTCGTCTACCCCGGCATTGCCCGCGCAAGACTTCCGACGTATAACGGGTGACGCCGGAGAGACCATGGGTTCGGCCGCTTCCTCAGCGGCCGGAAGGAAGAGGCTGAAATGAGACGGCTGCTTCTGTTCGGTTGTGTCGCGATCCTCCTTTCGGCATGCGCCCCGGAGGATCTTCAAACGCTTTTGCCAGTGCTGCGGAGTGGCGCGATCGGCAAGGATGTCTTCGAGTTCGAGGACAACGTGATCGTGACGGATACCGTGGAGGGGGACCTGTTCGCCTGGGGGGATACGGTCCAGATCGACGGGACGGTCGAAGGGAGCGTGTTCGCGTACGGCACTCAGGTCCAGATCAATGGCGAAGTGGATGGGAGCATCACCGTGATCGGACGCGAAGTCGTGTTCGGGCCGACGGCGCGCGTTAAGCAGGGCGTGCTCTTCGCCGGAGTCCTGCTCCAAATGGACGAAGGCGCCAGTGTTGGCGGTGGCGTGACCGCCGTTGGATACCAGGTGCTCCTCGACGGCTCGATTGGCGAGTATGTGCGGGGGGCCATGCTCCGCCTGCGTCTGGATGGGACGGTCGGAGGCAGCACCACTAGCCTGCGGCCCGGCCTCGGGGGTTTGGCCGCCGTATGGCCTGGCTCACCCTTCCACGGCGCACCGGCACCGAGTGTCTTGGACTTCGCCTCCGGCGCGACGGCCACGGAGCCAGCCTTCAAGGGCGATCCTCTGATGGAACGCGCACTCGATCTGGCGCGTGAATTGGTCACGCTGCTGGTCTTTGGTCTTCTGGCGGTAGCCTTTCGTCCGACGTTGTTGTATGTCTTCGCCGATCGGGTGCGGGCCGCGCCGGCTGCCTCGGCCGGCTACGGCATCTTTGTCTTGATCGTAGGCTACGTCGGAGGCGCCTTGGCCGCCGTGGTCCTGTCGATTGTCGGCTTCGGGTTATTCAGCCTTGGCCTCGACGTACTGGCGGTCTCGCTGCTGGTGGGGGGCGGTGGAGCGCTGGCCCTGGCGTTGATCCTGTTGACTCTGTTCGCCGCCTACGGCACCAAACTGGTGCTGGCGGCGTGGGCCGGACGTCTGATCCTGCGGCGGCTTGCACCTCGGGCGGCAGACAACCGTTGGTGGCCGCTCTTGCTCGGTACACTTCTCTATCTGATCGTAGCAGCGGTCCCGTACCTGGGTGTCCTCGTGTCCTTGGCGGCAAGTTTGCTGGGGTTGGGTGCGGCGTGGCTCGTGTGGCGCGACCTGCGCACCGCCCGCTGAGCCGCGGACGGGTGACCCGTGCTCCCACATCGGCCCCTCCCGTCTTCCTAACGAGCGATGGCGCTGAGGCCGAACGGGGACAACTTCTCGCCAAAAGAAAGGCCTCTCATCGGTATTCCGTACCCGGTCGCCTTGTGCCTGTCGCGAGCGAGGGATAGAATCCGGACGGCCGATGATGAACGGCTCGGGCGAAGACAAAGGCAGGGGGCTCCAGCCTATTGGAAGGCCAGGGATGCCTCCGTGGTTCAACCGGTAACGGCTAGACACCGGCGGCCTCGGCACGCCGCTCGGCCGCCGCTCCCATCATGACCGACTCTCTCAGGAGGAGAACAAGATGACGACCGCTGCAATGGATCCACAAGCAGAGGCCAAGAGCATGTGGTGGATCCCGCTGATTGGCGGGATTGCGTCGATCATCCTCGGGGTCTTGCTGATCACGGCGCCGGTGATGACCGCCGCCACTTTGGTCGTGTTCCTTGGCATCTACTGGTTGGTGGGTGGGATCGTCAGCATCGTGACCATCTTCACCCGCAAAGACAAGCAGGGCTGGGGCTGGGCGTTGTTCCTCGGAGTCGTTGGGATCATCGCCGGCCTGCTCATCCTACAGCACCCGATCATCGCCACCCCCGCCGTGGCGGGAATCCTGGTGATCGTGCTGGCGGTCGACGGTCTGATCATCGGCGTCATCCAGCTGGCGCACGGCTTCCAGGGAGGCGGCGCCGGACCGATCATCCTGGGGATTCTGAGCATTCTCTTCGCGCTGGTGTTGCTCGGGCACGTCTTCCTGGCGATGGTCGCACTCCCCTACGTGGCGGGCATCTTCGCCTTCGTGGGCGGGATCGCCGCCATCGTGCAAGCCTTCCGGATGCGCTAAGCTCTCGAAGGCCCGGCCGCAGCCCTCGGGGCGTGCACTCGGGCTGCGGCCGGGGACCCGCTCGCCTGCTGCGCCGTCTCCGAAGTAGGCGCCGGCCTGAGAAAGGCCCACATCATGGAATCATCGAGTGCGAAACGATCGGGTTCGCCTCGCGCTGGGCCCATTGCCATGGTCGTCGTTGGTGCAGTGGGGCTGGCGCTGCTTCTAGTGGCGACGATCGCTGTTTGGGCGGCCAACGAGGCCGTCACCGACTTGCTGACGGCGACGATCACTACGCTGGTGACACCCTTGGAGCGGGCCGAGGCGGGGCTGCAGGAAGTCAACACAAAGCTCGATTCCGCCCAGGGCGCCGTGCAGCAGTTGCAGGATACGGTGGCGACAATCGGGGTCAACCTGAAGGGCGACTCGGTCGTCCTGCGGGCGCTGGGGTCGCTCGTTGGTGAGGACCTCAAGGCGACCGTGGACCGGGCGCTCCAGGCGCTGGAGCGGGTGCGCTCCACGGTGGCCACGATCGATGGCATTCTGAAGGGACTTGATCGCATTCCGCTCGTGACCTTGCCCAACTGGGTTCAGGACATGAGCGCCGCCATCGACGAGCTCGGGCGCGTCGGGCAGCAGATCCAGGAGACGGTCGCTTCCCTGGAAGCGCTCCGCACCGGAGCAATCGAGAAGGCCGTGACGTCGGTGACCGAGAAGGCGACGGCCCTTGAAGATCGCCTGACAAATGTGCAGACGCGGACCCTTGCCGCCGAAGCGACGGTATCGAATCTGCTGACCACGGTCAAAGATTGGCAGTCGCGCCTGCCCGGCCTGATCGATCTGGTCAGCGTGCTCCTGACGGTTTTCCTTCTCTTGATGGGCCTAGGGCAGTGGGTGCTGGTTAGCCTCGGCTGGTCGTTCCTTAAAGTCGGCGCCTGGATTCCGTTCTATCCATTGAATCGGGGAGTCCGCCCGGCGTGACGCCGGGCGTGCAGGAGGAAGACATGACCCAAAGCGCGATCACGTACGAGCCGGTGATCCCCGGTATCCAGATCCGCCCATTGCTGCGCCGGGTCTACCTGTGGATGACGTTCGGGGTGTTGGTGACAACGATCGTGGCGCTGATGACGGTCACGACGCCGGTGCTGCAGTCGCTGCTGTTCACGCCCTGGGTGTGGGCAGCGCTGATCGGCGAATTGGTCCTGGTGGTGGTTCTCTCGGCGGCGATCAACAAGCTTTCGCCGACCGCGGCGGGCATGCTCTTTATCGGCTACGCGGCGCTGGTCGGGTTCACCACCTCGGCGATCTTCTTCGTCTATACCCTGAGCAACATCAGCGTCGCCTTCCTCTCGGCGACGGCGCTCTTCGGGACGATGACCTTCGTCGGGTTCGTGACGAGGGCCGACCTGACCAAGCTGGGAACCTACCTGCTTGTCGGGCTGATCGGTCTGATCGTCGCCATGGTGCTCAACCTTTTCCTGAGGAGCAGCACCTTGGATCTTGTCGTCAGCCTGGTCGGGGTCGTGATCTTCACCGGCCTGACGGCCTACGACACCCAGAAGATCTCCCGTCTTGCGGCGGACCCCAAGCTCCAGGAGCAAGGCGCGATGCTCGGCAGGTTGAGCATCCTGGGCGCGCTCACGCTCTACCTGGACTTCCTCAACTTGTTCCTGCTTTTGTTGCGCTTGATGGGACGGCGGCGGTAGGAGTGGTCAGTGGTCAGTGGCCAGTGGTCAGTGACGAACCGTCGAAGAGCAGTGATTGGAGACCGGCGATTGGGGATTAGCGATTGGCGATTGGAAACTGGAGACAAACGACTGGCAATTAGCGCCTGGAGACTGGATTGGCGACTAGCGATTGGCGATTAGAAACGGGAGACAGGCGACTGGAGACTTGCGATTAGCGATCATTGATTAGCGATTGGCCGTTAGGGATTAGATGATTTCTGACAGCTGACCGCTGACGCCTGATGGCTGGCGGCCGATCGCTAATTGCTGACAGCTGACAGCTAGCTTCTGACCACCGACCACCGACCACTGACCACTGCTCTCAGGCTTGCGTGACGGTCACCTCTGGCTCAGCCGGCTCGGGTTCCGGTTTCCAGACGCGTGTCGCCCGATCGATGAAGAGGACTCCGTCCAGGTGGTCGATCTCGTGCTGGAAGATGCGGGCGAGCCAGCCGCGCGCCTTCAGCCGAAAGGGACGACCGTGGCGGTTGAGGCCCTTCACCGTCACCCAGGCATGGCGCTCGACATCCCCCGCATAGCCCGGAATCGATAGGCACCCCTCGACCCCATCCACCATCTCGTTGGACCGATGCGTGATGTCCGGGTTGACCACGACGAAGAGCTTCGGAGGGGCCTCGGGGTCGGCCTGGTCCTCGCGAAACTCCACGACGATCACCCGTTGGCCGACGGCCAGCTGCGTCGCCGCCAGCCCCACGCCCGGCGCGGCGCGCAAGGTGTCGGTCATGTCGTCGATCAGGGTCTGCAGCGCCGGAGAGATCGCCCGCACTTTGCGGGCGCGCTGACGCAGGCGAGGGTCTTCGGCGGTGATAATCGTGCGCAGGCTCATTCGGGAGAGTCGTCGGGCGGGGGCGAGGCCTCCGGCGGCGCCGTCTGTTGGTGGTAGGCAGCCAGCCATTCTACCATCTCGTCCTGCCGACGCTTCCGATCGGTCTCCATCCGGTGGTCGACCAGCGTCTCTTGAGCCCGCACGATGTCTTGCTGCGCCGCCGACGGGTTGAGGACGCCCTCGAAGGTGAAAGCGGCGGTGCCGACGTTGGCGACGACATCGCCGTAGTTGAGCAAGATTCCGATCGGACCTCGCCGGTCGACTTCGGTGCCGAGGATGTTTTCCAGCGGGGCGACTTTGCGGGACTCGCGTCCCAGCGGCTTGCGGTGGACGGCGACGATGTGGGTCGGGGTGATCTGATAGAGATCATTGGCCCAATCGGCGAACTCATACAACGCCCACAGCGCCGCCGCCACGGACGAAATCCCCAGTACCGGGTAGAAAAGCCCGGAGCGGGCGTCCCCGACCCATCCCGCGAAGGAGGCGCCCAGCAGGCCGAGGGTCGAAAACAGAATCACGGTCGGGAAGAGCAGGTGCCCGATGAGAACGGCCAAGTGCTTGCGATAGGTGATGACTCCGCCCTCCTCGAAACGCGCTTCCAGGCTCCAGTGATCGAGCCCGGCCGCGTTGAGGGCGCGTTGGGCATCGGCGTCCGCCGGACGGTAGGCGGGCGGAGCTTCCGGTGCCGGTTCGCTGGCCAGGCGTTGTTGCAGCGCCTGGTGAATCGTCTGGCGATCGGCGTGCCTGGTGGAGAGCTGCAACCGCCGGCCGAGGGCCTCGATCGTGGCGGCGAAGGCTTGCGGATGGGGGGAGTCTTCAAAAGTGATGGCGCCGGTGTACGTGCGCACTTCGACGTCCCCGTAACCGAGCTGCCGGCCGATCAGTCCCGAGTCGACCTGCACCGAAAGGATCATCTTCAGCGGGCTTTCCTGGCGGTTGTCGTAAAGGCCGATGACTTTTTCCAGCCACACGACTCGCCGATCGGTGGAGATGTAGTAGTCGTTGCGCCAATCGAGGGCGCGCCACACACCCAAGGCGATGCCGAGGGAGCACAGCCCGGCACCCACCCCCGCCGTGAGCCCGCTCCCATTCAAGCTGCCGGTCGCCAAGGCTCCGAGCCCGGCGGAAAGCGCCAGCATCGGCAGGAGCAACCGTCGAAGGAGGATGGCGGGGTGTTTTCGCACCAGGGCGTAAATCGTCTCACCGTCTCCCAGCCAAGGGAACGCGATCACGCCGGCAAGCCGCCGCGACTCGGCCAAGAATCGAAGGGCATCCAGGACCCCGGTGTGGGAGGCGAGAAAACCATTGAGATCGGCTTCAGGCCAACGGTAGACGACGGTGGCGACGGCGGCGCGCGCAGCCCAGGCCGGTGGGCGGCGCAGGCGGCGGTGTTCGCCCAAGACGTCGCCCGGCGCGGCGCGGGTGAGCGAGAGAAGCCGATCGGGGTGGGAGGCGTCGAAGATCTCGACGGATCCGTCGGCCACCAGGAACAGATCGCGCGTCGGCGTGTGCGGGGTGAAAAGCCACTCCCCCGCGGAAAAGTCCGTCCTTCGCAAGGGAATGCCCTCGAGCTCGGCGCCGTCGATCTCGGCGAGGCAAGGGGCCTGAAGGAGGAGGTCGATGCCCGTCTGCATCGGCGCGGGATTGTAGCACTAAGAGTGGTCAGTGGTCAGTGGTCGGTGGTCAGTGACGAGTACTCGAGGAGGACAGGGTGACTTGAGATTGGCGATTTAGCTATTGGCGATTGCAGGCTCGCTTGGCTATCAGGGACGGGTTCGCCGGCTCCCTTCTTACCACTGACCACTCACCACTGACCACTGCTTTTCATCACTGCTATAATCCTCCGACCGGAGGAGGCCCCTTGGCGAAACGGAAAGCGCCGACGGTGCGGCAGGGCCGGCGCAGCGCAGGCGGCCGGTCGTCCGGGGCGAACGCGGGGAATCGCGGCAGGCGTTCGCCGTCTCTCCAACGTCTGACACCTCAATCGATGGGCCGATCGGCCTCGGGATTTTTCGCGCGCCATCGGTTCGAATGGCTGGCCGGCGGGGTGCTCGCACTGACTCTGTTCAGCTTGACCGCGCTCCTCTTTCGGCAGCCGGCCGGTGCGGTTGGCGCGTGGGCGGCTGGATTGCGCTCGCTCTTCGGCTGGGGCGTCCACCTGGTCCTTTTGTTGACCGCGGCCGTGGCGGCTGTCTTTCTCGCCCGGCGGGTGGGAATCGGCGTTCCCGAGATCGGATTCCGACAGGCCGCTGGGGGATTCCTGCTGCTGGTTGTTCTGCTCGCTGCGCTCGAGGCGGTCGCCATCGCCATGGGCCTCGGCACCGACCTGAATCGGGCGGTGGGCGGCGGTTACCTCGGCGGACTCGTCCTGGCCGGGCTGGTGGCCGCGCTTGGCAGTGCCGGGGCTGTGGTGGTCCTGCTTGGAATCACCCTGGCTGGCGCCGCATTGGTGGCCGGCCTATCACCGTCCGAGCTCTTCGCCGAAAGCGGTCGCCGCGCGGAGCACCTGGCGGAAACGGTGCGGCGGGACCGGCGCACCGCCCATCGCTCGGACCGTGCCCAGGCGAACAGGCCTGCGTCGCCGGTTGCGGCGCCACCGGCCTCGATGCATCCCGTCCCGGCGACACCGCCCCCGGTGCGAACGGAGTCGGAGAACGAGGCCGGATCGGCGTCAACTCAATCGAGGCCGAGTTGGGAGGCGGCTCCGACTCCGCCAACGGACGCAGGCTGGTCGCTGCCGTCGTTGGAATCCACTCTCGACCGGGGTGCCGAGGCCCGCGCCGACGATCACTTCGACCGGCAGCGCGCGAGTCTCATCGAGGACACCTTGCTGGCATTCGGCGCCCCGGTGCGGGTCGTCGAGATCAACCGCGGACCGACGATCACCCAGTTCGGAGTCGAGCCGGATTACACCGAAGGCCGCGGCGGCCGGCGCACCAAAGTCAAGGTCAGCAAGATTACCGCGTTGGCCGACGACCTGGCTCTGGCCCTGGCGGCGCCATCGGTGAGGATCCAGGCGCCCGTGCCGGGAAAGGGCTACGTTGGCATTGAAGTGCCGAATGCCGAGATTCAGGTGGTGGCGTTGCGCGATGTGATGGAAGCGCAGCCGTTCCGCAAGATTGATTCGCATTTACGGCTGGCGCTCGGCCAGGACGTGTCGGGTCGCGCGGTGGCCGCCGACCTGGCGGCGATGCCGCATCTGTTGATTGCCGGGACGACCGGCTCGGGAAAGTCGGTGTGTGTCAACGCCATCATTTCGTGCCTGCTGCTCCAGAACACGCCCGACGACCTGCGCTTCGTGATGGTCGATCCGAAGCGCGTCGAGCTGGCGCCGTACAACAACATCCCCCATCTGCTGGCGCCGGTCGTGGTGGAGTTGGAGCGAGTCGTGGGGGCGTTGCAGTGGGTCTCGCGCGAGATGAACGACCGGTACAACCGATTCTCGCAGAAGGGTGCCCGCAACATCGAGGAGTACAACCGCCGCATCGAGGCCTCCGGCGAGCGCCGGCTGCCCTACCTGGTGCTGGTCATCGACGAGCTGGCCGACCTGATGATGCTGGCGCCCGCAGAAACCGAGAAGGTCATTACTCGTCTGGCCCAGCTTTCGCGCGCCACCGGCATCCACTTGATCATCGCCACTCAACGTCCGTCGGTGGACGTGGTCACGGGGCTGATCAAGGCCAATTTCCCGGCGCGCATTGCCTTCGCCGTCGCCTCGTCGGTCGACAGCCGGGTGGTGCTCGACCAGCCGGGCGCCGAGAGGCTGCTGGGGCGGGGCGACATGTTGTTTCAAGCGCCCGACAGCGCCGCGCCGGTGCGTATGCAGGGGGCCTTTGTCTCGGAGGCGGAGCTGGCGCGCCTCATCCAGCATTGGAAGAGTCAGGCCGTCGAGCATGGTGTGGTGACGCCGCCGCTGGCGCCGTCATCGCTCCCCGCCGGGATCCCCCTCAAGCAAGGCGCGCTATGGGAGGCCATGGGCGCGGAAGACGGCGACACCGATCCGCTCTTCGATGAGGCCGTCGAGATCGTCCGGCGCATGCGCCGCGCCTCCATCTCTCTGCTGCAGCGCCGCCTGCGCATCGGCTATACGCGCTCCGCCCGACTGGTGGACCAACTGGAGGAGAAGGGAATCGTCGGCCCGGCTCAAAGCGGTTCGCAGGCGCGCGAAGTCCTCGACTTCGGGGAATTGGCCGCGGAAGGGGAAGACGGTCGTTCGGCATGAAGTTCGTGGAAAGAGGCGGACGCCGCCTCGCTGGGATGGCACGCGCCTGAGGGCAAGTCCAGGACCCGCGTCCAGGCACGCCGGGCTGGCAGAGTACGAACGCCGCTAGTTGACCGTGACCATTCCTCGCGCCAGCTCCGCAATCGTCGTTGCCACCGTCTTGACCTTGGTGCCTTCCTTGGTGGCCTGCCGGGCGAGCGCGGCAACGGGGACGGTTTCCTCGCCGACCGCCCGCCCGACGGCCGCCGCGACGGTGACGCCGGCTCCCTGGATTCTGATCGGTTCAGAAGTAGAGACCCGGATCGAAGATGCGCTGATCTCGTGGGCCGATTCGCGAGGGTTGGCGACGCGCCTCCAGCCGCTGGAGGGTCAGCCGCCGGCTCCCCCGCCGGGACTGCGCGCTGTGGTGGGAAATGAGAAAGAGATCCTTGTGTTTCATGACGCCTGGTCCGAGGCAGGCATCTTGACCGTCGTCTTGGATCCGAATTCACTCGGCCCGGATGAAACGACGAGCGTCATCGGGCCCGCTCTGCGGTTCGATCAGGCGGGTTTCCTCGCTGGGGTGGCGGCCGGACTGGCGACCTCTGCCGGAGGAGTGGGCCTGACCCCAGGGACCGGGGCGGGGGCCGAGGCCTTTGTGGTGGGTTTCGACGAGGGCCTGCGTTATGCATGCCCGAAGTGCCGATGGGAGTCGGTATCCGAACCGGCGCGACCACCGTTCGGCGTCGATGTGGTTGCGATCTCTCCGAATTCCAACCCTGTTACTGAGGTTCCGAAGGAAGGCGCGCCATGGCTGATTGTTATTGAAGATGCGGACCTGGGAGAATGGACGGCCCGAGCGGCCGCGCAGGTTCGTACGGTCCCCGAGGCCTTGGTGGCGTCGGCTCTGGCGCGCCTCTTAGGCGGGTCTTCCGGCGAGGGATGGACCTACGCAGCGGACAACGGCGGCTTACGGGTGGACATCCTTAACCCGGAGGCGATCTCGCCCGGCCGCGAGCGCCTGTTGCGCGAGGCGGAGAGCCTGCTCGCCTCTGGCTTCCTTGTCGTTCCTGGAGGGGAGTGAGGCCCTACAGAACTAGAGATGCCCGCGCAAGCCGGAATGCAGACTCTAGGATGCGATCAAGAAGATTCGCCTTTCGAACTAGCGGGGTGACATGCCCCGCTGTCATTCCCGCGAATCGCGCTTCGCATCCCGAAGGGGAAGCGGGAATCCAGGGCAGACGTGACGGGGGCACACTCCGCTTTGCGGGTGACACGCCGTCGGGTCAATCCCGCGAGGAAGCAGACCTCGCCGAAGCGCGACCAACCCTGGACCCCCGCCTACGCGGGGGTGACAAGCACTAACTTCGTGCCCGCGGATGCGCTTGGAACGAGGAGAGGTAGCCCTCAGCGTGGGAGGTCGCCCCTGTTTGCGCCTCACCCGGAACCGTGCTATCATCGAATCCGCCGGTCGGGGGGATTTCCGACCAGGAGCCGGCCTCCCGGCCGGAGGGAAAGGGGTGAGCCCGAAGCGTAGAATCCAAGATCCTAGGCGAGTCGGAACTCCCAGCATTTCGAAAGATTCCACCTTCAATTCCATCCCAGAGGAGAAGAAGACATGAAGAAGACGTACGCCGCCTTCGCGCTGTTGGTGGTGACTGCGTTCATCGTCGCCGCCTGCGCGCCGGCCCCCGGCGCTGATTTCAAGGCCTGTCAGGTGACCGACACCGGCGGCATCGACGACAAGTCCTTCAACGCCACGGCCTATAAGGGCATCACCGACGCCGTCGACCAGCTCGGCATCGAGGGCAAAGTCCTAGAGTCGCAGCAGCAGACTGACTACGCGGCGAACATCAACGCCTTCATCGAGGAAGGCTGCGACATAATCGTGACGGTCGGCTTCCTGCTGGGTGACGACACCAAGGCCGGGGCCGAGGCGAATCCCGACACCGAGTTCTCCATCGTCGACTTCGCCTACGACCCGACGATCCCGAACGTCTTGGGGCAGGTCTTCAACACCGATGAGGCGGCCTTCCTGGCCGGCTACGTGGCGGCAGCCACGACCCAGACCGGCACGGTCGGCACTTTCGGTGGCATCCCGATTCCGCCGGTGACCGTCTTCATGGACGGCTTCGCCCTCGGCGTGAACTACTACAATGAGCAGCACGGCACGAGCGTCGAGGTCCTGGGTTGGGACCCGGCGACGCAGACCGGCCTGTTCACCGGGAACTTCGAGAGCACGGATGACGGCCGGCTGATGGGCGAGACCCTGATGGACGAGGGCGCCGACATCATCATGCCGGTGGCCGGCCCGGTCGGGCTCGGCACGGCGGCGGCAGCCCAGGAACGCGGCGGCGTCTACATCGTTGGCGTCGACAACGACTGGGCCGTCGTGAACTCGGACTACGCGGCGATCGTCCTGACCTCGGTGATGAAGAACATGGACGTCACCACCCTGGCGGCGATCCAGTCCGCGCTGGACGGCACCTTCGCCGGCGGCGTGACGGTCGGGACGCTGGCCAACGGCGGCGTTGGGCTGGCCGACTTCCACGAGATGGCTTCGATGGTGTCGGCCGAGCTGCAGGCCGAGCTCGATCAGGTGAAGGCGGACATCATCGCCGGCAACATCCAGACCTCTCCGTAAGGACGGTCCGGAGCAGATGCTTGCGTTTCGTCGGGGGCTGGCTGGTCCAGCCCCCGATGGATTAAGCCCAGCATTGGCGTATTGCGACGTCCGATGATGGGCATTTGCGGGTTGATGAGACGGGTGTAGGGGCACGGCATGCCGTGCCCCTACCGTCGGCGGCCCACCTATGACGCGTTCGGACTCTGGCCCATGGTAAAATCCGGCTCCGCTTCCCCCTGACCGCATCGCAGCTGGAGTCGACATGGCGCCGATCCTCGAGCTCCGCGGCATCACCAAACATTTCCCCGGAACGCTGGCCAACGATCATATTAACCTGACCCTCGACCAGGGCGAGATCCTAGCTCTTCTCGGCGAGAACGGCGCCGGCAAGACGACCCTGATGAACATTCTGTATGGGCTGTACCAGCCGGACGAGGGCGAGATTTTCGTGCGGGGCAAGAAGCTCGTGGTGCACGAGCCGAACGACGCCATCCGCGCCGGCATCGGGATGGTCCATCAGCACTTCATGCTGGTGCCTGTGTTCAGCGTGGCCGAAAACGTGATGCTTGGTCAGGAGACGATGCGCCCCTTCGGCTTCCTCAATCGCAAGGCGGCCGTCGCCAAGGTCCGGGCGCTGTCCCAAGCGCACGGCCTCGAAGTGGATCCGGAGGCGCTCCTCAAGGACCTCCCGGTAGGGGTTCAGCAGCGGGTCGAGATCCTCAAGCTCCTCTACCGACATGCCGACATCCTGATCCTGGATGAGCCGACCGCCGTCCTGACACCGCAGGAGAGCGACGAGCTCTTCAAAGTGATGCGGTCGCTGGTAGCAGCCGGGAAGTCGATCATCTTTATCACCCACAAGCTGCGCGAAGTCCTGGAAGTGGCCGACCGGATCACCGTCCTGCGGCGGGGTGCCGTCGTCGGGACCACGACCCCGGCCAAGGCGAGCCGCGCCAAGTTGGCCGAGATGATGGTCGGCCGTCAAGTTCGCTTGGAGGTGGAAAAGAAGGCTCGTCCTCCGGGAGAGGTGGTGCTGGAGGTGCAGGATCTCGTAGCGATCAACGACCGCCGGCAGGTGGCGGTCGATCATGTCTCGCTCGAGGTCCGTCAAGGGGAGGTGCTCGGGATCGCAGGGGTGCAGGGTAACGGCCAGACCGAACTGGTGGAAGTCGTCACTGGGCTGCGCCGGCCGATCTCGGGCATGGTTCGGCTGCTCGGCCACGACGTGAGCGGAGCCTCGCCCCGCCGTATCACGGAACTGGGGTCGGCGCATGTTCCGGAGGACAGGCAGCAGGAAGGGCTGGTGCTGTCCTATTCGGTGGCCGACAACCTGGTATTGCAGACGTACTACCGGCCGCCCTTCGCCCGCGGTGTATTGTTGCTTGCGGACAAGATCGAGGAAGCGGCCAAGGCGCGCATCGTCGAGTTCGACATTCGCACACCGAGCGCGGCGACGGCGGCCAGTTCGCTCTCGGGTGGAAACCAACAGAAGGTGATCGTCGCCCGCGAATTCTCTCGCCCGATTCGACTGCTGGTCGCCTCCCAGCCGACGCGCGGCCTAGACGTCGGGTCGATCGAGTACATCCACGGAAGGATTCTGGAGAAGCGCGACGGGGGTTGCGCCGTCCTCCTGGTCTCGCCGGAGTTGGATGAAGTGCTGGAGCTCTCGGACAGGATCGCGGTCCTGTACCGCGGCCGGATCGTGGCGACGGTCGACGCCGGCCGGGTGACCAAAGAGCAGCTCGGCTTGCTGATGGCGGGGATCGTGCCGGAAGGGATCGAGGGGCAAAGGGAAGTTCGGGCCGTGGAAGCCACCCTGTGACGGGGGGCCACGCGTGACCAAATCCAAGGCTAAGCCTAAGTCGAAGCCTGAGGCGTCCAAGCCGGCGACCGGCGGCCAGGCGGATGCAGGCCATGTGTTGATCCAAGAACTGATGGCCGGGCCGCCCGAGTCCCCCGGCAGTAAGCGTTCGTGGTGGCGGCGAGTGGGCCAGGCGGCGCTGGTGCCGGCGCTGGCGGTGCTCTCCGGGCTGCTCCTGGGAGGGGTGTTGATTGCCGTCACCTCGCCCGAGGTGCACGAGGCCTTCCAGGTCTCCGTCCTGAACGGGATCGTCACCGCCTTCGCCGTCGTCTTCCGTGCTTACCTTGCCCTGTTTGCCGGCGCCTTCGGCGACCCGGTCAAGATGACCCTGGCCCTGCAGAGCGGAGACCCCGAGGCGATCCGCCGTGCCTTCAATCCGATCCTGGAAAGCATGGTGGCGGCAACGCCCTACATTTTCGCCGGCCTGTCGGTGGCGTTGGCGTTCCGCGGCGGGTTATTCAACATCGGCGCCGAAGGCCAGATCTTCGTCGGGGCGATCACGGCGACCTACGCCGGATACGCCCTGACCGGCTTGCCGGCCATCATTCACATCCCGGTGGCTCTGGCGGCCGGTGCGTTGGGCGGAGCGCTGTGGGGCTTCATCCCCGGCTACCTGAAAGCGCGAACCGGAGCCCACGAAGTCATCAACACGATCATGATGAACTACATCGCCTTCCGCCTGAGCGACTGGCTGCTCACCGGGCCGATGATGCGGCCCGATTCCTTCAATCCGGTGAGCCCGACGATTCAAGAGTCGGCGATGCTGCCGCGCTTCTTTGCCGATCCGATTCGCCTCCACCTGGGGTTCTTCCTGGCTCTGGTGACGGCCTACCTGGTCTACTGGTTCCTCTTCCGGACGACTTGGGGCTTCGATCTGCGAACAGCCGGGGCCAACCCCCGTGCGGCGCGCTACGCCGGGATCAAGACCGGCCGCTGGATCATCCTGACGATGACGCTGGCCGGGGCGTTGGCCGGGCTGGCCGGCACGAACGAAGTGCTCGGGGTCAACCACAACCTGGCCATGGCCTTCTCCTCCGGCTATGGCTTCGACGCCATCGCAATTGCGCTGCTCGGGCGATCGCACCCACTGGGTGTGGTGCTAGCGTCGCTGCTTTTTGGCACGCTGCGTAGCGGCGCCCGGCGGATGCAAGTCGTTTCCGGAATCCCGATCGACATCATCTTGGTGATCCAGGCGATGATTCTGGCCTTCATCGCCGCGCCGGCCATCATCCGAGCCATCTACCGTTTGCGCCAGCCGGCCGAAGCCGAGGCCGAAGTGTTGGTGCGAGGCTGGGGAGGGTAGAGCTTTGACTGCAGCTGCTGCCAGAACGCAAGCCGTCGCCGTCCCTCGCACCCGGCAAACCGTCATGGGCTTCCTGTTCCTCCTGCTCGGCCTGGTGTTGTGGTTTGGCTTTGGCGCCGACACCGAACTTGGCCAGACAACGACCTTCGGCATGACACCTGGCGGGGTCCAAGCCACGGTGGCGGATTGGACTGTGTCGACGCGTCCGGCGCTTATCGTCTTGGCGTTGGTCTGCGTATTCCTGGGGGCGGTCGAGCTCGTGCGCGGCTTCGGGCGGATGACGAACCTGGCGTTGGGCCTGGTGGCGGGGATGTTCGTTTTCGGTTTCTTGGTGTGGGCCGCCGCCGGCACGTCCGTGAACCTGGGCGGACTACTCAACTCGTCGCTCGACAAGGCCGTGCCGATCACGCTGGCCGCCCTGTCGGGTGTGTTGTGCGAGCGGGCGGGAGTGGTCAACATCGCCATCGAGGGGATGATGTTGATGGGCGCGATGATGGGGGCGCTGATCGGGAGCATCGCCCAGAATTCGATGGTCGGGCTGGCGGGCGCGGTGGTGGCGGGCGGCGCGCTGGGCTTGTTCCATGGCTGGCTCTCGATCAAGTACAAGACCAACCAGATCATATCGGGCACGGTCATCAACATCTTCTCGATCGGTATGACGTCGTACATCTCGTCGCTGTTCCTGCAGCAGCAGCAGGAGCTCAATCATCCGCCGATCTTCCCGACCTTTCCTTTGCCGCTGCTCTCCAAGATCCCCCTGGCCGGACCGATCCTGTTCCTGAACAACCCATTCGTCTACGCCATGTTCATCTTCTTGATCGTGATCCACGTCGCCTTGTTCTTCATGCGCTGGGGCCTGCGGCACCGCGCCGTCGGCGAGCATCCCAAGGCCGCCGACACGCTGGGGATCAACGTCTTTCGTACGCGGTACATCGCGACCTTGTTGAGCGGAATGATGGCTGGGTTCGCCGGGGCCTATTTGACTCTGGGGTCGGTCGGCCGCTTCGATGAGGTGATGACCGCTGGACGAGGCTTCATCGGGCTGGCGGCGATGATCTTCGGCAACTGGACGCCGTTCGGCGCGTTCGGCGCTAGCCTGCTCTTCGGATTCGCCGACGCGTTGTCGGCGAAACTGGCGATTCTCGGAGTCGCCATCCCTTCGCAGTTCTTGCTCATGACCCCCTACATCGTCACGATGGTCGTTCTGGCGGGTGTCGTCGGACGGAGCCAGATGCCCGCCGCCGACGGCGTGCCGTATGAGAAGGAGTAGCCCTCACCCCCCTGGCCCCCTCTCCCGACCTGAATGGTCGGGAGAGGGGGTGCGGGGGTGAGGGCTCCCGCCATGCTCTTGCTCGAACCGCCTCCCACACGCTTTGATCTGAGATTCACGGTCGCCAGAGTACCGGTTCGGGTTCACCCGCTCTTCTGGCTGGTCGCCGCGCTGCTTGGATTCTCCGCCGGCGATCCGGTCTTCGTGTTGATCTGGGTCGGGGTGGTCTTCGTGTCGATCCTGGTGCACGAGTTTGGACACGCAATCGCCATGCGCCATTACGGCGAATCGCCGCGGGTTGTGCTTCACGCGCTGGGGGGCCTGACGATCGCCGAGCCGACCCCATGGGGCGGAAGGTGGGCCAATGTGTCCCCCGGCGGGCGACAACAGATCCTGATTTCTGCGGCCGGCCCTGGCGCGGGGTTCCTGCTGGCCGGCCTGGTCTTGATCGTCGGGATGGCCGGGATCCTGGCTTTGGGTGCGGGCGCGGCCTTCGGCGGTGCTGAGATTCCTTCAGGAACATTGGAGTCTCCCGGCCTCCGGTAGCTGGACGTGCTCATCACTTCGATGCTCTGGGTCAACATCGGGTGGGGATTGATCAATCTGCTGCCGGTCTACCCGCTGGACGGCGGGAATATCTCTCGCCAACTCTTTCTGATGGCCGACCCGTTAGAAGGTGTGCGGAAGTCACTGTGGGTGTCGGTGGGCGTGGGTGCGGCGGCCGCCGCCTTGGGCCTGTTGGTCGTGAACAGCGTGTATATTGGTCTGCTGTTCGGTTTCTTGGCCTTCTCTAGTTATGGGATGCTGAGAGGGCAAGGGATCGGGCGGCTGTAAGCCGCCTTGGCCTTACTTCCTGGCTTCCAGCTCACGCGACAATCCCCCGTTCCTTTTGGTGCCACCCCCGCGAATCGCGCTTCGCCCTCTACCCTCTTCAGGGCACCCGAAGGGGTGAGGGCGCATCCCGAAGGGGAAGCGGGGGTCCAGTTCTTGTCGGCCCGTCGGCCTGGATTCCCGCTTTCGCGGGAATGACCTTCCTTTCGGCGTCATCCTACCTGCAGGAGGAACTGTCAACCGGACGGCCGCCGTCGCGCGTCCTCACCGCAGAAGCTGGGCCAGCACCCCCGCGACCGCACCGCCAGCAATGAGCCATGCTGAATTGACTCGGAAGCGCAAGAGCAGGCCGAGGGAGGCGACCGCCAGGACCGTGGTGAATGAATCGATTAAGGCGGCCTGGCTGAGGTCCAACGTGACGGCCGCGATCAAGCCCAACGAGGCCGCGACGACCCCGTCGAGAAACGATCGGGCCCAAGACGAGGCCCGAATGCGGGGGATCAGCGGCGTGGCCGCGGCGATGAAGATGAAGGCCGGGAGGAAGATCCCTACGGTGGCGACGATGGCGCCGAGGGGGCCGGCGAGCAGATAACCGATGAAGGTGGCCGACGTGAACAGCGGCCCGGGTGTGATCTGCCCGATGGCGACGGCGTCGACCAGCTGCGATGGGGTCAACCAGCCTAGCCGTTCCACCAGGTCGGTCTGCAGAAAAGCGAACAGGACATAGCCGCTGCCATACAGCACGGCGCCGATCTTGAAGAAAGTCAAAAAGAGCAGGGGTAAGCTGAAGGGAACCGCGGTCAGCGACAGGCCGACCGGAGCGAGGGGGGCCAGGATGGAAGCGGCGGTCGGGCGACGCAACTTCGGCCAGTTGGCGGCGATCATGACGACGGCGCCTCCGGCCAGCAACAGCGTGATTTCGTCGACGCCGGCGAGAGCGAGCACAACCACGCCGGCGGCGATCGCCAGACTGAGGGCTCTCCGGTGCGCCGTGCGGCCGAGCTGGACCAGGGCCTGAAGGATGATGGCGATGACTACAGGCTTGATCCCATAGAGCAGCCAGCCTGCTTGGGGCGTCTGGCCAAGGCGAACATAGAGATAGGAAAGGGCCAGGACGATGAGCATGGGAGGAAGGATGAATGCCGCGCCGCCCACCAGAAGGCCGAGAAACCCGGCCCGGCGCGCGCCGAGGTGCATCGCCATCTCGGTCGAGTTCGGACCTGGCAGCAGGTTGGTCGCGCCCACCAGGTCGAGGAACTCCTCACTCGTGACCCATCTCCGCCGCCGAACGACCTCATCGTGCATCATGGCGATGTGAACCGCCGGGCCGCCGAAGGAGATCAGGCCGAGCTTAGCGAAGACCTCCGTGACCTCGAGCAGGGGCCGGGTTGAAGAGGTGCGCCCCGGCCGGGGGGCGGTCGAATCGTCGGAGGCTTGGGTCATACCCATCCCGTTACAGGGAAGCCAACTCGCGAAGTTCCGGCATGACGAATGGGATCGCGACGAGCGCGCCGATGCCCAGGGCGGTCGCGGCGGCGAAGAAGCCCTCGGCCGGGAGGATCCACCACACCAACAGCGCAACACTGCAGGCGGCGGCCGCAGCCAGCGCCGCACGCACCGCCGGCTGGCCGACGCGTCCGATGGAGGGATAGCTGCGCCGGAGCAACATCACCAGGATGACCGCTTCCAGCGTGAAACCGATGGAGTTGGCCAGGGCAATGCCGACCGCGCCCAGTGGACGAAAGAGCACGAGCGCGCAAACCGTGAACGTCGCCAGGCCAATTCCCGTGGCGCGCAGCGGCGTCCGCGCGTCCTGCTGCGCGTAGAAAGCCCTCGCCCCGACCTCCAACAGGCTGTGCCCCAGCAACCCGAGCATGTAGGCGCGGGCGACCGACGCCACCAAGGCCGTGTCCTCCGGACCGAAGCGAAAGATGACTTGCACCAGCGGCTCCATCCCCAACAGGAAGAGCGCCCCGACCGGAATCGCCAACACCGTCAGGACGCGGACGGCGCGGGCCACGAGCGCCTCGAACGCCTGCGCCGCCTTTCGGGCGTAATGCTCGGAGATCGTCGGCAGAAGCGCGGTCGCGATGGCGGTGGCGATCAGGGTCTCGGGCAGTTGCAGGATCAACCAGCCGAACGTCAGCGCCGTCACCGAACCGACGGCCAGACGCGACGCCAGGTTATCCTGAACGAGGAAGATGAGGTTGAAAGCGCCGATGGTCAGAATGCGTGGTCCCATCAACCGGGCGACGCGCAACACCCCCGGGTCGTGGATGTCGAGCGACGGAGTCCAATGGAAGCGGTAGCGGATCAACCCGGGGATCTGCACGCCCAGATGTAGGATGGCCCCCAGGATGACTCCGTAGACCAAGCCGTAGACTCCCAAGCTGGCCGCCGGAAGGGTCAGCGGGCCGACCGAGACCGGTTGGGTGGGGGCCAGTACCAGCGCGCCGAAGATCTGGCCCACGTCGTAGGCGACAGGCGCCAACGCGGGCAAGAAGAAGTATTTGTTCGACTGCAACCCGGCGACGACAAGACCGCTGAGCGAGAACAACAAGGTCGCCAGCAAGTTGAGCCGCATCAATTGGACGACGAGCGCTTGCTGGGGCGCAGAGAATCCGGGCGCGACCCCGAGCTCGCTGTGGACCAGCGGCGCGGCCATCACGCCGATGACGATGGCCAGGGCGGCGGTGATCAGGAAGACCAGATTGGCCACCCGGCTGAAGAGCGCCCACAAGGCCGGTCGCCCGTCCCGCTCGAGGGTTGCAGAAAGCACGGGAATGAAGGCCAGCCCGAGCGCTCCCCCCGAGATCATGGCGAAAAGGAGATCGGGGATGTTGTTGGCGGCGTTGAAGGCGTCGAGCTCGGCGCTGACGCCGAACTGACGCCCGATGATCGCCAGACGGACTGCGCCCAGCGCCTTGTCGACCGCGTACAGAAGGGAAATCTGAAGCGAGGCCCAAGCCAGTGGCGAGAGCCTGCGGCGAGCCGGGGAGGGCACGGTCGGGCCGGCCGCGGTCAGACGTCCACCCCCAGCCTGCGAAGCTGCAAGAGGGCTGGCTCGAAATCGGGGTGGTCCTCCAGGCTGGTGCGCAGGTCCTCGATCGCACCCGGCACATCGCCCACGGCCTCGCGCGCCAGCCCGCGCCAGTAGAAGCTTTCCTCGAGGACGGGCTCACTCATCGCACCCAGGGTCACCGTGGCAAGGTTGATCAGTTCGATGGTGCGGCCCGTCCCGTAATAGGCCTTGTAAGGCCCGGTCTGGTACCACAGCATCCGATAGGGTCGGTGCTCGGGGTCGTCGATCGCCATCTGCGCGTCGAGCTGAAGATAGTTGTCGTAGGCGCTGGCGGCGCCGGTGTAATCCTGCAGCTCGGCCAGACTCGTGCCGCGATTGAACCAGGCGAAGAGTTGATCGCGGCCGGTGAGCTGGTAGATTTCATCCGACGCCCTCTGCGCCGCGGCCTGGTAGGCGCCGGTCTCATCGGCGTTCGATCCCAGCAGCGCCAGGACCTCCGCCTCACGCTCGGGCGGGAAGATCACGAGGTAGACATAGTTGAAGTTGCGCCAGTAGGTCGTCAGGTCGTCGTAGGGGAAGGGGAAGTCGGAGCCGATGTAGGAGTCCTGGGTGATGACCCTCTGGCGGGCATCGTCGTATCCGGTGACCAGGGCGTAATGGCCCATCCACCCCTCGAAGCCGTAGCCCTCGAACCCCTTCTCGACGATGACCGGAAAGCCGGCGGCGATCAGAGACTTGAGCAGCTCCAAGTCGCCGTTCGGCCGGACGATCGCCCGGAGGTCCGTCTGATCATTGACGAAGTTTGCCAGTTCGTAGGGCATGACGTTCTTGTCGCGCGGATTGGGTTTGGTGAACTCGGCAATCGGCCGCTGGTCGCCCTTCCAGTCCCAGAAGGAGAGGCCCATCGCCAATGTCGCCGGCCCGCAGTTGTTCCACTTCTGATATTCGTGAAGGACTCCGGTCAGTTGAACCAGCGCGGGCAGGGGCGTTGCCGTGGGGCCGGCCGTCGCTGTGGGGGCGATCGTAGCCTGGGGCGCATCCGCCGGGGTGGGCGTCGTCGTCGGTACAAACGCGGTCAGGGTGGCCTCGACCATCGCAGCGAGAGTTGGATCCGGGGTGAAGACGACCCCCTCGGGTGGAAACAGGGCATACCAGATCGCCGCTCGCGCTTCCGAGAGCCGCCAGCCGAGCCGCTCCTGGACCGGCGGCAGCCGTATGGCCACGGCCGCGCCTGCGAAGCATGCAGACACGATGACAAGGACGGTCAATACGGTGATGAGCGGCGATCGCTTTCGCATGGTGGTCGGGGCCATGGGGTCGATCGATCCGACGAGACCGTGGCGAGTTCGGCATTATAGCCGACGCCTTCGGAGGGCGAGCTACTCAGCCGCGGCCGACATCCGACGCGACCAGGAGAGGCGCCTTTGATGATATGGAAGGGCGGACCTCCGGTCTGCGGGGTCGCACACACTGCGGCCCTGCAGCTCAGCGAGGAGGGGCAGTCAGGCGGGCTCCCAGACGACTCGAGCGCGTCGCCGGAAGCGGTCCAATACAGCGATGAGCGACGTCCCCAGGAGAAGGATCAAGGCGAAGTTCCCCGCCGCCCGCATCGTGTCCCACGCCAGAGAGGTTACGAGGTAGTAGCGCGCGTAGCGCGACAGTGTCTCTGCGGCGGTGAGCGAGGCCGACCAGCTGAGGTCCGGAGCGCCCAGGGCATAGGGCCAGAAGTAGAGGTTGGTCAGCGCGCCGTAGAGCCAACCCCAGCCCGCGCCGAGCAGTGCCACCAGCCAGATGGGAGAACGTCGAGGCAGAAGGGCGGCGGTCATGCCGGCCCAGCCGGCGGCAAGCATCTGATACGGGGTCCATGGACCGAGCCCGCCCGGGCTGACCGGGTCGGACACGAGCAGGGTCAACGCCCCCATCAGGAATCCCAACCGCGGCCCGAAGACGAATCCGACCAGGACGATCAGCAGGAAAACCGGTGAGAAGCCGCCAGGCAGGGGCAGCAGATTGTCGATCACGCGCAACGCCGTGTTCAAGCCGATCAGCGCGCCGAGCATGGCGATGGTGTGGGGAGTCAGGCCGTGTTGGGCCTCGCTGAGGATGGCGAGCAGGATCAGGGCCATGGCGGCGCTGAAAAGCAACAGGGAGGTGCGCCCTTCGGCGAACCCTGCCCCGGGGCCCGTCGAGGAGCTTGGGGGAGCCCAGAACGGGAAGAGGAAGAACCCCAATCCGGCGAGGATCAGGCAACCGAAGAAGACGTCGCCCAGATTCGGTTTCGCATGCATGGAGGTCTGGCCCAGCGATCAAGTGGTCAGTGGTCGGTGGTCAGTGGTCAGACAAAGACATGGTAACGAGCCATTCTGACCACTGACCACTCACCACTGACCACTCTCTTCCCGCGCAGTATATCATTTCTAAGAGATTCGCTCGCCGGAGGAGGCCCGCGGAGGAAGACTTATAATCGCATGGATGATGATCGGCTGGCGATGGCGTGTTGGCTTGATAGCGACGATGTTGATCGTCGGTCCGCTGGTGGCGTGGGGAGGCGGCCAACCTGGCGCGCTGGCGGCGAACGCGGCGGCCTTCACAACGCCAACGCCGGGCCCCGACGGGAAAATCATCTACCTCGTCCTAGAAGGCGATGACTTGTGGACGATCGCCGCCTTGAGCGGAAAGTCCGTCGAAGAGTTGATGGCACTCAACGGGATTCAGCCCGGGGATTACATCACCCCGGGAATGCAGCTGGTGCTGGGTTCGGCAGGACCGGTGCTCCCGACCGCGGCTCCCGAAGCCCGACCGACCATCACCCTGTTTCCGGTGACGCCGACGCCGGTGTTCGGCACGGGTGAGATCTGCATCCTGCTGTTCCTCGACGTCAACGGAAACGCCCGCTTGGACACGGGAGAAACGCCCTTGCCGGGAGGCCAGATCAGCATCGCCGAGCCCTCCGGTGTGGTGGCGGGGGAAGACACGACCAACGACGATCCCGCCGGGCGTTGTTTTGAAGGGTTGCTCAACGGCGACTACAACGTCAGCGCAGCCGCGCCGCAGGATCACAACCCGACGACGTCGATGAACATCCCGCTTCGCCTGGCGCCGGGTGAGATCAAGTACATTGAGTTCGGGGCCCAGGCCAGCGCCGCCCTGGGGGGCGGCGTGTCGGCAAGCGCGCGGTCCACGGTGCTGGGTGTGATCGGAATCGTGCTGCTGCTGGGGGCCGGGGGGCTCGCCTACTTCGCCACGCGCTACGGCCGCCGCACCCCCATGAGTCTTCGTTAAGCGCGTCGCACGGCGCCTCGCATCGAGTCTTCGAGGGCCGTCAGCA
>Ga0184633_10000045_pt1 | contig 31941 bp, 32 predicted proteins | sample PLM31_170_b1_FD_133156 | JGI IMG/M metagenome (GOLD analysis project Ga0184633, IMG submission 133156) | Groundwater sediment microbial communities from an aquifer in East River, Colorado, USA - PLM3-1_170_b1 | ecosystem: Environmental > Terrestrial > Soil > Riparian zone | place: USA: East...
AGGCACAGGTCGGCCAGCTTGTTGATGTTCCGCGGAACGCCTCCGGTGGTCAGGAAGATCACCTCGGTCGCTTCTTTCGAGAAAAGCTGGCGCCCGGTCGCGCCAGCGACGCCGAGACGAAAGTCCATATAGTGAGCGGTTTCCTCGAGATCGAAAGACGACAAGTGGAACTGGACCGCAATCCGCTGGGCGAATTGTGGAAGCGCATTGATTCGTTCATTCAGCTCTGGCTGCCCGAGAAAGACTAGCGTCAAAAGAAAACGGTCGTTCAGTTGGAAGTTCAACAACAGACGCAGCTCTTCGAATACGGTGTCACTCTTGATTGACTGTGATTCATCGATAATGAGAACCGCGTCTTTCCCGCGTTTGAGATTGTCCAACAGAAAGTCGTTGAGGCCTCGCACCAAATCCAGTTTGGAGCCGCTCGATTCGATCCCAAATTGATACAGGAGCTCCCGAAAAAAATCCTGCGGTTCGAACAGCGAAGGGTTGGCGATGAGCGAGGTCTCGTAGCGTTCGATCGGAAGCTGCCGAACCAGGTTGCGGCTGAGCATGGTCTTCCCGCACCCGATGTCACCGGTCAGCATCACGGCGCCCTTCCGCGCTTCGATCCCGTACAGGAGCCGGTGCAATCCTTCCTCGTGCTTGGATGAGGGGTAATAAAATTTCGGGTCCGGCACATTTTCAAACGGCGGGAGTTTGAGCCCCCAATGCTCTTCATAATGCACTTGGAACCCCAGCAGGCGGTAGAGAAAACAATTTTGTCCACTATAGATACAACGTTATGAAATGTCAAGCAATTGGAACCTATGCTGGTGTACGCGCCGGCCCGCACGCAGGCTCGTCGGTGTGCTCCCCGCTGAACGTGCGTTCCATGGAGGCTGTGCCACAAGACCTGCTCGAGCGGACGCGGTGTTTTTTAACACGACTTAGGGTCCCATCCACTGATTCCACAACCGAGCCAGGTTCCGGCGTTCGGACACCAGCATCGAGGAACCAACATGAATGGGCTCCGGCTGATGTTCCTGTGCCGTGTGGATCTCCATGTCCGGTGAGGACAGCTTCGCGGTGACCCAGACCGCCCCATGCCGGTCTGTTCGCAGGAGACGCGCCCCCTTGTAGGCAGCAAGCACATCGGACGCAGGATGGCCGTACGGATTGTGCCGCCCGACCGAGATCACCGCCACGTCTGCTCCTACCCGCCTGATCCATCGCGTGTGGAGAGAGCTGCGCGCGCCGTGATGTGGGACCTTCAGTACCCGGACCCCCAAGGAGCTACCGGTATGACTCAGACGCGCTTGCGCCGCCGCTTCAATATCCGCGGTAAACAGGAACGAGTGGGGGCCGCAATTCAGCTCTGTGACCACCGACATGTTGTTCAGCGCACTGCCGCTTGTCATGCCCCCGGCAGAAAGGCCAACGGCGCGATCAGCGGTCGCGTGTCTCATGGCGGGCGGATTCAGTATTCGCAGTCGGCAGGGGCCCGAGGACATGATCATTTGTCCCTCCTCCGCGATCGATGCCGCCAGGTCTCGTTCCTGCAACGCGGCCCGCAACCGCTGGTAGAAAGGCTCGTCCCTTTCTATGCCGTTATCCCAGTACCGACCGACCTCGAATGTTCGGATCACCCACGCCAGTCCTCCCACGTGGTCGAGCTGCGGATGCGTGCCGATCACATGATCAAGGCGTCTGATGCTCCGGTCCCAAAGATACGGCCCGACCACGGCTCGACCCATGTCCAAGGTGTCATAGGTCGCCCCTCCGTCAATTAATACCGTTCGGCCATCAGGCAGCTCGATCACCGACGCGTCGCCTTGACCCACGTCCAGAAATGTCACGCGCAGGGTTTCCCCATCCGGAAGTCCGCGGGGAGACCAACTCCACCACACAAGTATGAGAAGGGCGGCCGACGCACAACTCCATCGGAGCACGGTTGCGCTTCCTGATCGGCCGGCCGCATAGAGCAGCGCGAAAAATCCTGCCATGGCGGGGATGGCCGGCGACGCCGCGTGCCACTCGGCCCCCGGTATTCGAGCCACAAGTCCCACCGCGCCGGACATCAGGTCGAGGACGGCCTGATTGAGTGGGCCGGCCGGGAGCGAGTCCCCTCCGGCCAGCAGCAGCCAGATGGCGGACCCCAGGCCTAACGGGACGAACAGAAACCCCGCCAGCGGGACCACGACCAGGTTGGCCAGAAGGCCAAGCCAGGCAATTTGGTTGAAGTAGTACGCGACGAGCGGGATGGTGGCAAGCGTGACACCACCGGTGATCCAGACGTACTCGCGTAACCATTTCAGTGCCCCCCAGCTTCGTGCGCCAGGGCCTGGAAGACCATTCCGGTCGTCGCTGACTCTCCAGCGAAGCACGAGGGCGATCGCGAGCACGGAGAGATAGGAGAGTTGGAAGGAAATGTCGTAGAGGGCGCGCGGATCATGGATCAGAATCAGCAGCGCAGCGCTGGCTAAAGCCAGGAGCAGGTTCTGCTGGTTCCCCAGCCAGACCGCAAGCAGAAAGATCAGAATCATCACGAGCGACCGGACGGTCGCCACTTCCGCGCCTGCCAGCAGGCTGTAAAATGTGACCGGTGCGATCGTGGCCATCGCCGCCAACCGAGTCGGCGTGATCCGCCGTGACAGCGCGAGTAACCAGAGGGTCGGCAGGCGGCAGCAGGCTCCCTTGATACAAAAGAACGAGAGAAAGGCGATCAGACCCAGGTGTGATCCGGAGATCGACAAGATGTGAACGGTGCCGGTCGCCATGAAGGCGTCCCGCACCTCAGGAGTCAGGTATCCGGACTCTCCGACGATCATTCCCAGGTAGATACCCGCTGCCGAGCCGCTCAGTGTCGCCACTGCCGCTTGGCGGATGCGCTCCCGCCACCGGTCAATCACCCGCCAGGGGGTCCACCACGACCACTCCGTGGCTGAGTGGAGGACGGTCAGCTGTCCCGGTCCGGACACCGACGCAACCGCGTCGATCCGCCGACGCTCCAAATACGCAGCGTAATCGAATCCCCCAGGATTCACGGTTCCTGACGGTGCGCGAATTCGCGCGGTGAGCTCCACCCAGTCTCCCTGCTCAACGGTGCGATCCGGTTTCCGCCAGGTGAGACGGAGTCGCCCATCGACCGGTTCGGCGTCGCGTCCTTCTCCGAGTCGGGACACCGAGAGTACGATCACGACGCGACCAGGAGCATGCCGGACCGGTTCTACGATGGTCCCCATGATCGTCATGGGATCACTTCCGGCCCGATCAAGGAGGCGGCTATTGGTTGCAAGATGGGCAACGGCGGTCCAGTACAACACGCCCGCCAGGAGACTGATATAGACCAGGAGGCCGTGCCGAGTTGTCAGCCGTCCCCGATGTTCCAGGTAGGTCAGAAACAGCGCTGCGATAGTCAGGGTGAAGAGTATGACGGAGGGAAGAAAGGGAAGGTACGAGCCCAACATCAATCCAAGAAGGAAGGCGACGGTAACAGACAGGAGCATGTGAGCCCGGCGCTACACCGGTACGATCCTTACCCCAGGCGTGCGCGAACGGCCACCGCTAACTCGTCGGCCACCGACCGGATCAACGAGTCCCGTTCTCCTTCAACCATGATCCGGACCAGGGGTTCGGTGCCGGAGTATCGAACCAGCACACGACCGGTTCCGTTCAGCTTGGCTTCTCCGACTTGAATGGCCCGTTGAACTTCAGGCAGACTGGCCAAATCCGGCTTTTCCCTTACCCGAATGTTGAGGAGGACTTGCGGCACCGCGGTCATGCACCCGGCCAGGTCCGACAAAGGCCGACCGGTCCTCTTCATCAGCGCCAAGATTTGAAGCCCTGAAATGAGGCCATCGCCCGTGGTATTGTGATCCAAAAAAATGAGGTGTCCCGACTGCTCGCCGCCGAAGTTATAGCCGTCCGTGACCATCCGCTCCAGGAGATACCGGTCGCCGACAGGCGTGCGCACCAGCGGGATCCCAGCCTTCGCCATGGCCAATTCAAGGCCGAAATTGCTCATCACCGTTCCGACCAGCGTCTGCCGTTTGAGTTGTCCTCGCGCATGTAGATCAAGCGCGATCATGGCCATCGTGTGGTCGCCGTCCACGGTGCGGCCTTGCTCGCACACGAAGACCGCCCGATCGGCATCGCCGTCATGGGCGATACCCACGTGGGCGTGGTGTTGAAGGACCGCCTCCTGTAGCCGTTCGGGATGCACCGCGCCGCACGCGGCATTAATATTCACCCCATCCGGTTCGTTGCCGATCACCCAGACGACCGCACCCAACTCCCGCAGGACTTTTGGAGAGACTTTGTAGGCCGCGCCGTTTGCGCAATCCACGACGACTTTCAGGCCTTGAAAGTCCAGATCCTTGGGCAAGGAGCGTTTCACGAACTCAATATACCTCCCCTCGGCGTCGTCGATTCGGTAGGCTTTGCCCACCTCATCCGCAGTCGGGCGCAGGTGCTCGATCTCGTCCGAGACGATCAACGCCTCCATCCGCGCCTCGAATTCGTCGGGAAGCTTGAACCCATCGTTCGAAAAAAACTTGATGCCGTTGTCCTGGTAGGGATTGTGGGAAGCCGAAATGACCACCCCGGCGTCCGCTCGGAGGCTTCGGGTCAGGAATGCAATCGCTGGTGTCGGCATGGGGCCGACTAAAAGGACATCCACGCCCATTGAGCAAATGCCGGACGTCAGCGCCGATTCCAGCATATACCCCGACAGTCGCGTGTCTTTCCCGATCACGATTTGATGCCGGCCGGAACGCCGTTTGAAGAGGTACGCGGCTGCGCGCCCCAACTTCATGGCCGTTTCGCTGGTCATCGGCTCAAGATTGGCGACCCCCCGGACCCCGTCCGTGCCGAAGAGCTTCCTCGGGTGTTTTCCGGTCTCAGCCTGCTTTCTCTTCATGGCTCATGATGGCGTTGACGATCTTGACCACGTCGCGCATACGCTTGACGTCATGGACCCGCACGACCCGTGCCCCACGCAGGATGGCGACCGCCACGGCCGCGGCGGTTGCCATCACCCGTTCGTCGCCCGGACGGTCCAACACCTGTCCGATGAACGCTTTCCGGGACACACCCACCAGAATGGGATAGCCCAAGGCGACAAGGGCGTCGAGGTGTGCCAGCACACTCAGGTTGTGCGCTAGATTCTTCCCAAATCCAATCCCGGGGTCAAGCAGGATCTGTTCCGCACCGATACCCGCTTCGAGCGCCGCCCTGATCCGTTCGACAAAGAACTGTCGGATCTCTTCGATCACGTCGCGGTAGGACGGGGCTTGCTGCATCGTCTTGGGCGTGCCCTGCATGTGCATCAAGACGAGTCCGGCACCCGTCTCTGCGACCACCGCTTTCATCAAGGGGTCGAACCGGAGCGCGCTGATGTCGTTGACGATGGTCGCGCCCGCGTCAAGCGCTTTCCGGGCCACGGCGGCTTTTGTCGTGTCCACCGACACCGGAACCGACACCTTGCGACACACGGCGCCGACGACCGGGATCAGTCGCCGGATCTCTTCTTTCTCGTCCACCGGATCCGACCCCGGGCGTGTGGATTCCGCTCCGATGTCGATCAGGTCGGCTCCCTGCTCCGCCATCGCCACGGCGTGAGCCACCGCCGCATCCGGATCAAGATAGCGACCGCCGTCCGAAAACGAATCGGGCGTGACGTTGAGGACGCCCATGATGAGGGGGCCGGCATCCAGCGGAATGAGCCGCTCTCGGGCTTTCAGTGCTGCGGGGCTAGGAGCGATGTTGGGATTGAGCATCGTGACGATAGTCTCCTACGGGGCGCCCATACGGGAATGGTGGAGAATCGGGAAGCTCGAAAGACGACGCATAACTCAATCGTGACTCACGCCACGATCGGCTCGATTGAGCGTCGGCGATGTCGCCTACAGGAGGCTCTGGCGATCCCCCGAATGAATCCTGATAAGTCGACACCGGACGGGGTATGATCAGGCGGGCACGGTCTGGGGAAGCGACCCTTGCTGGATGATCCGGTCGATCTCCGGCGCGTCGAGCACTTCCTTCTCCAGGAGCGCTTTGGCCAGCGCCTTTAGGATGCCCATGTGTTCCGTCAGCATCCGCTTCGCCCGTTCGTAGTTCTCGGTCACTAGCCGTTTGACCTCGTAGTCGATTTCAATTGCCACTTGCTCGCTGAAATCGCGGTGGGTCGCGATCTCGCGTCCGAGGAAAATTTCTTCATTCTTCTTGCCGAAGGTCAACGGGCCCAGCTTCTCGCTCATCCCCCATTCACACACCATTTTTCGTGCCAGATCGGTCGCACGTTCAAGATCATTCCCGGCACCCGTCGTGATGTGGTTCAGCACGAGCTCTTCGGCAACTCGTCCGCCAAGGAGGATAGCCAGCGTGTTGTACAGGAACTCCTTGGAAAAATTGTGCCGATCGTCCGTTGGGAGCTGCATGGTCATCCCCAGCGTGCGGCCGCGCGGGATGATCGTGACCTTGTGGACCGGGTCGGCGCCCGGAAGCAGCTTCGCCATTAGGGCGTGGCCGGCTTCGTGAAAGGCGGTGATCCGCTTCTCCTCCTCGCTTAGGATCAAGCTCTTGCGCTCCGCTCCCATCAGCACCTTGTCCTTGGCGGTTTCAAAATCCACCCCCTCCACCACTTTTTTGTTCTGCCGGGCCGCCCACAGGGCTGCTTCATTCACCAGGTTCTCCAGATCCGCACCCGAGAAGCCGGGTGTCCCGCGTGCAATCTTCTCCAGTTCGACATCGCTGGCGACCGGCACTTTTTTCGTATGCACCTTGAGGATCTCGGCGCGGCCCCGCAAGTCCGGCCGGCTGACCACGATATGTCGATCAAATCGCCCTGGGCGCAAGAGGGCCGGGTCGAGGACATCGGGCCTGTTGGTGGCGGCGATCAGGATGACCCCCTCGGTCGTGTCGAATCCGTCCATCTCCACCAGGAGCTGATTCAGCGTCTGTTCGCGCTCGTCGTGGCCGCCGCCGAGGCCGGCTCCACGGAGCCGGCCTACGGCGTCGATCTCATCGATGAAGATGATGCACGGCGCGTGTTTTTTGCCCTGCTCGAACAGATCTCGGACGCGCGAGGCGCCCACCCCGACGAACATTTCCACAAAATCGGACCCGCTGATGTTGAAGAACGGGACGCCGGCTTCTCCGGCGATGGCCCTCGCCAGCAACGTTTTTCCGGTGCCGGGCGGTCCCACGATCAGGACCCCCTTCGGGATCCGACCGCCCAACTTTTGAAACTTGCGGGGATCCTTCAGGAACTCGATGATCTCCGCGACTTCCTCTTTGGCTTCGTCGATGCCGGCCACGTCGGCGAACGTGATTTTCTTTCGTTCTTTGTTCAGCAGCCGAGCGCGGCTCTTTCCGAAGGACAGCGCCTTGTTCCCGCCAATCTGCATCTGGCGCATGAGGAAGAACCAGAGCCCCAGAAACAGGATGAAGGGACCCCACGTCATCAGGAAGGTGATATACCAAGGATTATCGTCCGGCGGCTTGGCTTCGATCTGGACGTTCCGCTCCCGCAGGACTTTCACCATGTCCGGGTATTCGGCCGAATAGGTTCGGATGCGGGTCCCGTCTTTCAGGATGGCGCTGATGTGATTGGACTTGATGATGACCTTCGTAACCTCACCTTTGTCCAGTTGAGCCATAAAGTCGCTGAAAATCACGTCATCTTCAGGGGCATGGGTCGGGACGCTGAACAGGTTGAACAGGAGGATCATGAACAGACCCACCACCACCCAGAAGAGCAGATTCTTAACCTTAGAATTCATCCGATCTCCTCCGCAGCGACTCAAACAGCCGGGGAAATGCCCCGACGATACCGGCGGATTTTAACACAGATGTATGGAAACTAACAATAACGGCGCTAGAACCCTTGCCCCTCGTCATCCACGGTGTCAAGCACCGCCAGGTACGGGAGATTGCGGTACTTCTGTTGGTAATCGAGTCCGTAGCCCACCACGTACTTGTTGGGAATTTCGAACCCGACATAGTCAATGGAGACATTCACCTTCCGACGCTCCGGCTTGCTGAGCAGCGCGCACACCCTGATCGATTTGGGCTTCTGCTTGGACAACGTGTCGAGCAGGTACTTAACGGTCCGGCCCGAGTCGACGATATCTTCCACGAGAATGACATCCCGGCCAGCGATATCTTCCGTCAAGTCGGTCATCATCTTGACCTTCCCGGAAGTGTTCCCTTTGGATCCGTAGCTGGTCACGACGAGAAAGTCCGCCCGAAGAGGGATGCGGATCGCACGGGCCAGGTCTGCATAGAACGCGTACGCTCCTTTCAGGATTCCGACCAGGATCAGGTCCTTCTCGGCGTAGTCGGCCGTGATCTGCTTGCCCAACTCTCTAATGCGCGCACGCATCTCCTCCTGAGTCACGATCGGTCGTCCGAAGATACGTTCCATGACGGCTCAATCTCCCCTATCCGGACCGCCACCCGTGAGCTCTGCGATCAAGGGGCGGGTGGTGGAGGGCGTCGTGCAAAACCGGTGATCCGGCCGATGTCCACCCACCCACAAGATTCCCTCCGGCGCAACCAACAGCGGCACGCGTCGTCGCTCTTCACGGGGCAGTTTGATATCGGCAAAATAATCCTGCAATTTCTTTCGCTGTCCGTGCATCCCCAGTGGTTGGAACGTGTCGCCGGGCAGCCACGACCGGACCGCGAGATCCATGGTGAACCGGTCGGCGTCGAAGATCGCCGTGTTCCGCGACGGGGTCGGAACGGCGGCAGGATTGACCGGTGAAACGCTTCCCAGGCTGACACGGATCATCTGGCCGGTGAGAGGCCAGCGAATGGTCGAAGGGACCGGGAGGACCAACGTGACCGCCGCGGTTTTCTCCACCGTCTCGGACGTCCGACCGTCTTTTGTCGTGGAGTGAGAAGGTCGAAATCGAATGTTGGCATACTCCCGAGCGACGAGGGTGCCTTGCACCGCGATCGCCGAGCCGGATCGTCCGTGGACGACCCGCTCCAGGACCGCTGTGACGGCCCCGAACGACGGTCCCATCAGAACGCCGCTCGTTCGTCGGATCAGCGTCCGAACCATCCGCCGCTGAAGAGCCAACGGCAGGGCAAGCAGGCCGGCGCGGTCTACCACCACCTCGCCCGCGAGGCTTTCCCGTGTCAACTGGGCAAGATGCTCCGACACGAACTGTTCCAGGCAGAGGTCCTCTTCACGAAGGATCTCGGCCTGCCGCTTCAGCACCTCCAGGACGCGGGGGTTGAACCGTTTGAGAGCCGGCAGCAGTTCGTGCCGGATTCGGTTTCGCAAGTAGAGCGCTTTCGCGTTGCTCGAGTCCACTCGGAACGCCAAGTCCTGCGCTTCGAGGTAGGTCAAAATCTCGGCCCGGCTGACATCCAGAAGGGGACGGGTAAACAGCGGTCTCCGGGTTGGGGGGATTCCGGCCAGCCCGGCCGTTCCCGCCCCGCGGAGCATCCACATCATGAGCGTTTCAGCCTGATCGTCGGCCGTGTGTCCCAGCGCGATTTTGTCGACACGGTGGACCGTGGCTACGCGCGTCATCGCGGCGTACCGGGCCTCGCGCGCGTCTTCCTGGAGCGACCGTCCCTTTCGCCGGACGGCCGGGCCGGTGAGCGGCACGCGCTCGCTGACCAACTCCACGCCGAGCCGGTTGCAGAGATCGGCCACAAAGGCGGCGTCTTCATCAGATTCCATGCCGCGCAAGCCGTGATTGATATGTACCGCCCGCAGGACCAGTTCCCAGGAGGGGGCCAAGGCTGTCAGCACCGACAGGAGCGCCACCGAGTCGGGGCCGCCCGAGACAGCGACCAGGATGCGCTCCCCCCGTCCGAACAATCGCTTGGCCCGTGCCGTGGCGGCCACGCGACGAGCGAGCTGCGATCGAGCTGTCTGAAGCTGAAGGCGTTGGCTCATGACAGAAACCGACCTTGACCTGAGACGACCTTACGCGTCCGTCACGCTCCGGGACGCGGCCCTGAGCGTCTCACGGGCATGGGTCACATCCAGGTCAATGCGGGCGGACAGCTCCTCCGCCGTTGCGAATGTCACATCACCGCGCAGCCGCTCCACGAACTGGACGCGAATGTCCTCTCCGTAGAGGTGCACCTGTTCGTCCAGCACGTACACTTCCAGCAACCGCTCGCCCGAACCAAACGTCGGACGCGTGCCGATGTACGTCACCGAATCGTACGGTCGCTTGTTCCAGACGATCGTGGTCGCGTACACGCCGTCGGCCGGGATGACCCGGCCCTGAGGAAGGCGCAGGTTGGCGGTCGGCCACCCTAGAACCTGCCCGCGACGCTCCCCTCGCACGACCGGTCCGCTCAAGGCGTAGGGACGGCCAAGGCATCGAGCGGCCCCGCGCACATCTCCGGCCTGCACGAGCATCCGAATGCGGCTCGAACTGACCACCTCGCCGTCCACGCGCATGGCCGGAACCGGATGGACCTGGAACCCTGACTGAGCGCCGAGTCGAAGAAGGTCCGCCGTCCTTCCGGCTCGCCCCTTCCCGAACGCAAAATGTTCTCCCACGAACAGGTCGCGAACACCGATGCCGTCTCGCAGAATCCGAAACACGAACTCGTCAGGGGTGAGCGCGGCAAAGGCCTGGTTGAATTCCAGGAACAACACTTCTTCGACGCCGGCGTCCTGAAATCGCGTCAGCTTTTCCTCCATTGTCGTCAGCAGGAGGAGATCCACGCCGGGCTTGAGGACTGTGAGCGGATGCGGATCAAAGGTGAGCACAATGGGCGTCCCTCTCTTCGAGGTCGCGGTGTCGACGATCGACCGCAGCAGCGCGAGATGGCCGCGATGCTGCCCGTCAAAATTGCCGATTGTGAGCACGGGATGTTGCGCACGTTTATGGTCTGCCAGGCCCCGCGTAATTTTCATGCACTCACTCGTTCAGAAGCCGGGTCGCGTCCTTTGCAAAATAGGTGAGGATCAGGTCCGCCCCTGCCCGCTTGATCGAGAGCAGGGATTCGATGATCGCGCGCGGCTCGTCCAACCACCCGGCGCGCGCCGCCGCCTTGATCATGCTGTATTCCCCGCTCACCTGGTACGCCGCGATCGGGAGAGACGTCCGTGCCCGAGCGGCGGCGATCACGTCGAGAAACGGCAGCGCCGGTTTGACCAGCACAATATCGGCCCCCTCTTCCGCGTCCAGCTCGATCTCCCGGAGCGCCTCGCGCGCGTTGGCCGGGTCCATCTGGTACGACCGTCGATCGCCGAACTTCGGGCTGGAGTCCGCCGCGTCCTGAAACGGCGCGTAGAAGCAAGACGCGAACTTGGCGGCATAGGCCATGATCGGAAGGTCAACGAACCCCTCGCGGTCCAGTTCCTCGCGGATGGCTGCGACCCGGCCGTCCATCATATCGGACGGGGCGACCATGTCGGCGCCCGCTTGCGCGTGGGTGCGCGCCATGGCCCTCAGGCACTCCAGCGTTTCATCGTTGAGGATGCGACCATCTTTCACTAACCCGCAATGTCCGTGGGAAGTGTACTCATCAATGCACACATCCGTGATGACGAACAGCCCCGGCACCTGGTCCTTCAGGGCTCGGACGGCCCGCTGGACAATGCCTTTCGGGTCGTAGCCGGATGTCCCGCGCTCGTCCTTTCGCTCCGGAATCCCGAACAGGATGACGGCTGGAATTCCGAGCAGCTTGACTTCGGCCGCCTCCTTGACCAGGAGATCCACCGATAACCTGTATTGGCCCGGCATCGAGCCGATTTCCTGCCGTCGGTCTCGTCCTTCGGTCACGAACAAGGGATAGATCAAATCGGATGAGGACAACCGTGTCTCCCTGACCATGCGCCGCAGGGGCTCGCTCTGTCGCAGTCTCCTCATGCGATGACGGGGGAAGGCCATACGACCGCCTCTCACTTCCTCGGCAGGTTTGTCAGAAAGACCACCAAGTCACGCACCGAGATCATCCCGACCAACTTTTTGTCGCGCGTGACGCCAAGATGCCGCAAGTGTTCGCGCGCCATCAGGTCATTCGCGTCGAGCAGGGTCTTGTTTTCCTCGATCGTCACGATCGGCGCGGACATGATCTGCTCGACGGGCGTTTTTGACGGGTCGGTCCCCACGGCCACCGATCGCCGGACCACGTCCGTATCGGTCACGATGCCGACGATGTCCTTCCCCCGCGTCACGAACAAGCTGCCGATGTTACGATCGCGCATGATTTCAGCCGCTTTCCGGACATCCGTGTCGCGGTCCACCGCCACGAATTTCGCTACCGGAACCATGAATGACTTCACGGGAACCATGCTGGTCTCCTCCGTTCTGATGAGCGCCGCGCTAGTCGCGCGTTGAACAATACCGGACGATCGCCTGCACCAAGGCCGGGATGGTGTTTTTCGCGGCGGTGATGGTCACCGGCAGCCCCTGCTCCGCTGCGGTTTTCGCCGTGATCGGCCCGATGCAGGCCACCACCGCGTCTCCGGTCAACTTCTTCATTTCCTCACCGCTGTCGAACAGCCGACGAAAGTTTCGAACCGTCGAGGAACTTGCAAAGGTGATGACGTGGATCTCGTGCCGGCGCAACAGATCTTTCAGGCGGTCGGCGTCTCCGGACGGCATGACCGTCCGGTAGGCGGTCACCACCCGCACGTCGGCCCCCATGGCCCGCAGCTGCTCCGGCAAAATCTCCCGCGCCACCGCGGCGCGCGGGAGCAGCACGTGCTGGCCGGCCACGCCGGCGGCTTTCATCGCTTCGATCAACCCCTCGGCCTGAAATTCGGACGGAATCAGGTCGGCGCGGAGGCCATACGCGGTTAACTCTTGGGCGGTCCGAGGGCCGATGCAGCAGAGCCGCAGGCCGGCTAAGGCCCGGGCATCCTGTCCCAGTTGACGAAGACGCTCCATGAACGGGCGGACCCCGTTGACGCTGGTGAAGACCAGCCATTGATACCGGCGCAGATTGGCGATCGCGTCATCCAGTTCCCTCCAACTCTCCGGCGCCACGACCTGAATGGTGGGACATTCAACCGGCTCCCCACCATACCCCGCCAGCAAGTCCGACAACTCCCGGGCCTGCTCCCGCGCCCGTGTCACCAGGATGCGCTTTCCGAATAACGGACGGGTTTCGAACCAGTTCAATTGCTCTCGCAGGCGGACCACGTCTCCGACCACGATGACGGTGGGTGGCTCCATCTCCGCCTCTTCAGCCTTTCCGACGATATCCCCCAACGTCCCGACGACGGTCCGTTGCCCGGAGCGGGTGCCCCACCGAATCAGCGCGACCGGCGTGTCGGCCGGCTTTCCCTCCGTCACCAGATGCTCGACGATGGCCGGAAGATTCTTCATTCCCATCAGAAACACCAGGGTGCCATTCGCCGACGCCAGGCGGGGCCACTCCAGCGTGGCCGCCTCCTTGGACGGGTCCTCATGCCCGGTCACGAACGCCACCGTGGAGGCCAATGTCCGGTGGGTGACCGGGATCCCGGCGTAGGCCGGCACCGCCACGGCCGAGGTGACACCCGGAACGACCTCGAAGGGCAGGCCCGCGGCGGCGATCGCCTCGGCCTCTTCACCTCCCCGCCCGAAGACGAAGGGATCTCCCCCCTTGAGTCGAACCACCGTCTTACCCTCCCGGGCCTTCTGGATAATGAGGCGATTCACCTCATCCTGATCCTGGTAATGTCCACGCCCTCGACGGCCGACGTAGATGCGTTCGGCCTGCGCCGGGACGTGCTCCAGCAAAACCGGATTCGCCAAATAGTCATAGAGCACCACGTCGGCTTGCTCCAGGCACTCCTTCCCGCGAAGCGTAAGGAGCTTCCGGTCACCAGGCCCCGCTCCAACTAAATAGACTTTTCCAGCCCTTTGATCATGTTCTTCAAGCTTTTCCATAAATTTCGCTCAAGATCGAGTCTCCACCTTGGGCCAACAGTTTTTCGGCCAACCGCATGCCCAGGGCGCGAGCGTCAGACACCGGTCCTTGAATCATATCCCGAATCAACCGCCGTCCGTCCACGCTGGCAATCAGCCCGTCCATGATCAGCGTGTCTCCCTTGATCGTCGCGTGCGCCGCAATCGGTACCTGACAGCCGCCTTCCAGCCGTTCCAGCAAGGCCCGCTCGGCCGTTACGGCCGTTCGGGTGGGCCGATGCTCCAATGGTGCCACTAGCTCCTGCACGAAGCCGTCTTCCCGACGCCCTTCCAGTCCCAACGCCCCCTGCCCGATGGCCGGAAGGCTCACCTCTGGTGGCAAATATTCAGTGACTTCGTTGGACCATCCCATCCGCCTGAGGCCGGCCGCCGCCAAGACCACGGCGTCGTATTTGCCATTCCGCAGTTTGCGGAGTCGGGTGTCCAGGTTCCCCCGCAGAATCTGAACGGTCAGGTCCGGCCTGCGATGGAGGAGCTGCGCTTGCCGGCGCAGACTACTCGTCCCCACCCGGGCACCCTTGGGCAAGTGATCCAGCGAGAGTGCATCCCGACTGATCAGCACGTCGCGGGGATCCTCCCGGGCCGGTATGCAGAGAATATCCAATCCGTCGGGCAGTATGGTCGGGACATCCTTCATGCTGTGGACCGCGAGGTCGATCTCGCCACGCAGGAGAGCCTCTTCGATTTCTTTGACAAAGAGCCCTTTCCCGCCGATGGCGGCCAGCGGAACGTCCACGATCATGTCGCCGGAGGTCTTGATCCGTCGCAACGCCACGGTCACGCTCGGCGCAATCTCCTGGAGCCGGGCCTGAACCCACTCGGCCTGCCAGACCGCCAAGCGGCTGCCCCGCGTGCCAAGTACCAGCGACGACCGAGCGCTCATGCCCACCGTTGCTCTCACCGCCCCGATTCATGATAGGGACTCTGAAAGGGCGCGCTGGCTTTCCCGGAACCAGGCAGTTTCTCTTGCGCGTCGTCCTGGGATGTTCCTGCAGTCCGAGATGTCGGCGTTCCAATCCCCATATTCCCTCGGTAATACGACGCCACTAACAGGAAGCTGACCAGCCCCATGATCGTGAGCAGATACACGACCACATCCCAGCGGAATCCTTCCTTCTCCCGGTAATCATACCCGCAGCGCGGGCAGTCAGGCAGCGGCTCCGTACCGAGGTATGTGTGCCGACATTTGGGACAGGTAAAGAGCTTCGGGCTCTGCGGCATGCGTGACGGACCCCATTCTGCAATTGATTGATCAAGAGCTCCGCCGCTGGGTCCTCAGGCGTCTTTCGCCTGACCGTGCTGCTCCGACTCCTGTTCGGAGTCGGAATATCCGGCCACCGGCACGGGTCTGATGGCGCGGCTCGGTTCAGTCGCTCGGTCGGAGGCCGGCCGATCATCCAGATTGAAAAAGCGCCTCGCGGCTTCGACGAACAGCGATCCCCCAGCCGAGTTGCCTTCTGTCTTGAGCGTCACGAGCGATCCATGCAGCAGCTTGTTGATGATGGCCGACGCGAGGCCTTCGACCACGCCGCGTTCTTCGGGAGACAAGTGGCCCAGCCGACCCATGCTTTTTTCGAGTTCCGCTCGTTTGATCTCCTCCGCCCACCGGCGCAAGGCCACGATCGTCGGGGTGACCTCCAGCGACTTGAGCCATTGGAGGATCACCTCAACCTCTTCCTCCACCATGCGTTCCGCCTTGCCGGCTTCGCGCCGCCGCTCCTCGCGGTTCTGCTCGACGTGCATCTCCAGATCGTCAATGTCGAAGAGAAAGGCGTTGTCGATGTCTTTGACGGCCGGATCGATATTCCGCGGCACCGAGATGTCGATGAGGAAGATGGGGCGATTCATGCGCTGGCGTATCGCGCGCTGCACATCCTCGCTTCGGATGAGATAGTGGGCGGCGCCGGTCGAGCACAGCACGATGTCGGCTTCGGCCAGTTCGTGCCGAAACTCATCGAACGGAATCGGCACACCGTTGAACCGTTTGGCCTGCTCCAGCGCGGTGTGAGCGTCGCGCGTCGTAATCATGACGCGCTGAACGCCGTTGCTGATCAGGTGCCGGGCCGCCAGCTTCGCCATTTCGCCGGCGCCCACCAGCAGCACGGTCTTCTCGCTCAGGTTGGAAAAGATCTTCTTGGCCAGTTCGACCGCCGCGTAGCTCACCGATACGGCCGTCTCCGCGATCTTGGTCTCGGTCCGGACCCGCTTGGCGACCGAGATGGCCTTCTTGACCAGCTTGTTCAGGATCACGCCACTGGCCTTGTGGGCCAGGGCGACCTCAAAGGCGTCTTTCAGTTGACCGAGAATCTGCGGCTCACCCACGATCATCGAGTCGAGGCTGGCCGCCACCCGGAACAGATGACTGATGGCGCGGTCGCCGGCGTACCAGTAGAGATGGGGGGTCAGTTGCTCGGAGGAAAGCGACAGGTGCGTGTCCGCCAAAAATTCCTGCACGCGCGCATAGCCTGCGTCCACTTGCTCGACCACGGCGTACACTTCCACCCGATTGCAGGTGGACAGCAAGACGCCTTCCTTGATGCCCGGGTAGGCGCAGAGTCGGCACAAGGCCTCCCCGATGCGGCTCTCCGGCACCGCCAACTGCTCGCGCACCTCCACGGGGGCGGTCTTGTGGCTGAGCCCTACGACAATGATATCCATGGCATGTGACCGACCGGTGGCTTAGGCGACCGGCCCGTGACCTTTCAGCACGACTCCGATAAAGGTCAAGACCACCCCGGCGAACCCGATGATAGTCAGATAGGCGGCCCTCTTGGCTCGCCAGCCCACCGTGATGCGACCCATCAACACCACGAAATAGAAGACCCAGGTCACCAGGGCCCAGGTCTGTTCCGGATTCCAGTTCAGGTACGACCCCCGCGCAAATTCGGCCGAGATCGCTCCTGTAATGATGCCGAGCGTCAGGAGCGGAAATCCCATCACGATCGATTGCTGGTTTAAGTGATCCAGAAAATCCAGGGGGGGCAGTTTGACGTACAGGACGTTGAACCGTTTCGACTTAAGCAGGCCGTCCTGGATCAGATACATAATGCCGGCCACGAATGCCACGGCGAACCCGACAGTCCCTAACATGCTGAGCGTGACATGCACCCAGACCGTCTTGAGCACCGGTTCCAGCGTGGGGACCTCCTTGGGTAAGGCGGCGGCCGAGAGGAGCGAGAGCAACGCCAGAGGCAGGATGAAGGATCCCAGGACATGGATGTGATGCCGCAGCTCGACTCCCAGAAAGACCAGCACCAGCGCCCAGGAGAAAAACAGCATCGCTTCATGAAAGCTGGTCAGCGGCACATGCCCGGCCGCCGTCATCCGAGTGACCAGCGCGACCGTGTGGAAGATGAACCCAATCGCGGTGACTCCAAGGGACACCGTTGACAGCGCTTCGGATCGCCGCAACAGATAGGCCATGGAAAAGGTGGTGCCCACAAAATACAGCACCATGGTGGTCATAAAGAACATGACCGGCATACCCGTCTATCCTCGCAACTTTTCAGAGAAAATTTTCACGCGTGGCAGGTGGAATTATAGCTTCAGAAAAAGAGAGGAGTCAAGGAATGCTAGAGGCTGGTGCGAAGCGGCCGGGTCTTTGCGCGGCGTCGGGCTGATTCACGGGTCGGCTTTGTTCAGCCTCCCGCGAGATAATCCCGAAGCGCCTGGGCGGTGCTGGGGAATGCGAGGTCTGCCCAGGGAATCAAATCGGGTTCGAAGGTTCTTGCCTCCAGCGTCTCGTCCCCGGCTGAAGCCTCGCCGCCGATTGCCTCCGCGACATAGACAATGATGATGACCGGATGATCGGGATAGGAATAGATATTCAGAAGTCGGCTGATCCGTACCTCCAGGTTGCTCTCTTCGCGCGTCTCCCGAATGGCCGCCTCTTCCACACGCTCCCCTCGATCGACGAACCCGCCTGGGAATACCCATTTGCCATAGGCCGGCTCAATGGCCCGCCTGATCAACAGGATGCGGCCCTCCAGCGAGACGATCGTGCCCACCGCCACCTTCGGATCAAGAAAAAAGACGAATCCACAGGCGTGGCACACCAACCGGTCCGGTTCGGATGCTTTGATAGAACGGCGTCCCAGTGCACCTCCACACTTCGGACAGAACGAGTAGTCGGCTCGCTTCCATTCCTCATAGGTTTCGATAAGGGGATTCGATTCCATCGTAGGCCCCAGTCTTCTGGCTGACGAATCTTAGCACAGCCCTCTGCCCCGTCAAAAGAGGGTGTCGCCCGGTTGGACTTTCTCACCGCCCGAACGGTAGGATGCAGGTCGGGTTCGTTCTTTCCTGATGATTCACGAGCAAGATGGCAGGCGTTCTGTACATCGTCAGTACTCCGATCGGGAATCCGGACGACATCACTCTTCGGGCGCTTCGGATCCTGAGAGAGGTGGCGATAGTGGCGGCCGAAGACACGCAAAGCACGAGCGCCCTCTTTGCGCACCACGCGATTGACACTCCGCTGACGAGCTATCACAATCTCAACAAAGAAGACAAAACCTCCGTGTTCCTGCGACGGCTTGAGGACGGTCAGAGCGTGGCGCTGGTCTCGGATGCCGGCACGCCGGTGATCTCCGACCCGGGGTCTTTCCTTGTTACGCAGGCCCTCGCGGCCGGCATCCGGGTGATGCCGATCCCCGGTCCTTCCGCCGTCTTGGCCGCGCTCTCGGCATCCGGACTGGCCGGCGACACTTTCGTTTTCCAGGGATATCTTCCCGGGCGTACGGGGTCGAGACGTCGGCTTTTGGAGCAGATGCGTGGAGAGCATCGCACGCTTATCTTGTTCGAATATCCGAACCGGCTTCGAGTCACACTGGAAGACATTCGCGCCGTGCTCGGAAACCGCCGGATCGTGCTGGCACAGGATCTCACGACGTCCTGTGAGGAGTTTGTCCGAGGAACTGCAGAGGAAGTATTGAGGTCGGTGGCTTCTCCACCCCATCGAGGCGACATTACGCTGGTGGTTGAAGGGAACCGACACCGGAAGCGATCAGGAGCAACAAGGAGGGTAAGGAGTGCTACACGTCAGCGCGCTTCCGGATTATGACGCGGTAGGAATGCGCCTGCGGTTCTTGACTCAGCACGGTATGACCGTCATCGGTCACGCTGCGGGGTACACTGCGGATGGGATCGCCCTCGTCGAGGATGACCGCGAGGACCTGTCCCGCCTCCATGGTCTCCAGTTTCAGCTTGGTCTTGACGAAATTATATGGGCAGATGACCCCCCGCAGGTCCAGCTCTGCGTCTGCCTCGGGCGTGGGGGGCATGGTCTGGCTCTCACCGTGGGTGTTCATCTCAGCGCGGGTCCCCTCTGATGCCCATGCTACCAAGTCAAACGGTTTCTTACAAGCTCATGGGGGAGGGACCGTTGCTGACCGGAAGGAGAGGCGGTGGGAAAAACCGGGAAAGGCGGCCGAGACACCTGGCCTCGACCGCCCATCATCCAACAGTGAGTGTTCCGGAACGAACTGACTTGCCGCTTACCGTACTTGCAGCGCCAAGTCACTTTGCATAATTTGGTTTCTCAGAAGATCCCCAGTCGCTATTGGTTTTCGACGTTGCTGTGTACCCCCACCCTGGCTGCGGCTCGCACTGCCAGCACGGCGCCGCGCCCGTCATCTCGCCGATGTCGCTGTGGATCCCTGACTTGATCTCTCCCGGCATAACCTGGCCGACCACGCCACCGTGTGAGGAGTCATCCGCTGACAAGATCCCGCGCTCGGTGTTCGGATCCGGCCGCTGGCCGAGACCGCCGAAGCCCGCCATTTTCTCGTTAACTCTCAATACAGTGACGTCCCGCACCAGCTTCCTGCCGGTCCCATACGGCTGCCTGTCCGTTATCTCCTCGCGTGCCTGAACAATGACGTCATCTCCGGTCTGGACCGTTTTAAGTTGATCCAGGTTGGAATCGGCGTCGATGTACACCGTCAGGGATGACATCGCACCACTCCCGGCTCTCCCCTCGTCATGTGAACTTCCGCCCGTCTCGAGATGGATTTTATGGCCTGGAAAGTCGATGGCAAGCACGCGGCCGTAGAGGGTTTCCGGTTGCGAGAGCCTCTCCAGGAGCGCAGCCTTGTCCCAGATCTGGGAACGCGTCCCGGTGCCTGCACTCTCGCCCACGCCGGTGCCGAACCCGGAGGCCTGCGGCAGACGCTCCTGGGCCATCGCCACCCCCACGGAGCCTGCGAACAGGATCACTGTTCCCAACATACATACCGTACGCATGTGTTGCCTTCTTGTGAGTTAGACTATGAGTATAAGTAAAATGATGAACAGACCAAAGCGTTGTTGCTGCCTCATATATAGTGCTTGCCAAGACAGGCGGAAATATAGGCTAATCGCGCGCACCCTGTCAAGAAAAATTCCTGGGGACTGGAGGACCTCAACCCCTTTGCATACCGCGGGGGCACTCTCACCGAAGTCACTGCAAAAGTAGATGAAACAACAGGATTTCCGGTAGTCTGCCCGCCCCTCCCTGCCTTCGTACGAACCTTCGGCTCGAGACCATGGTGCCCGGAGGGAGGGTCGAACTCCCACTCTCTTCTGAGAACCAGATTTTGAGTCTGGCGCGTCTGCCAGTTCCGCCATCCGGGCCGAGATGTTCCTTATCAGTATCCCGTTGTGGGCCTCCTTCTAGCATGATCCCCGAAGGCCGTCAATCCGCTCGCTGTCCCCCCTTTCCTTCCGGGCGCTAGACACATCTTTTCAGGCAGGCAAGCACTTCCGCCTTTGCGCCAACGAAAAGTGCCAACGCCCATTCGTCGGCACAAAAAGGGGAACCTGCTGTTCGGTGACATGCCGAAACACGGTGAACAAACACAATTATCGAAAGCGCCTCCGTGGTTCGTCGGAGCGAGAGGATACCTAGGCGGCAATGCCCAGTTCTCGCCACCCACCCTTGACACCTCCCCACGGACGGCCTAGCCTTCCCGCCATGTTAGGACTTACTAATGCCAGCATCTCCCGAAAGGTGTGAGCATTATGGCCGCCAATCTGGCCAAGGTGGTCTTAATGGTCCTGCTGGTGGTATCCACAACTACCTGTGCTCACACTCTCCATCCCATTACGAGTGGGTTTCACGCTCCAATCACTGACCAGATGGTTCGCGATTATGAATCAGGGAAGCGGTTTAAATTTGTCGTCTGGGGCAACCACCCCCCAATGGTTAACGCCATAATTGGATGGACTCAGCAACTAGGGCATACGGTTGTCGAGCGCGCCCGCTTACAGGAGATTTTCAATGAGCAGAAAATCCAGCTCACCCACACACCAGACGATGATGCGGACATTCTCAAAGTCGGGAAGCTTCTAGGTGCGGATATTGTTGTCTTTGCGGAAGCCTCTATCTCGTCAGCCGTCGAAAGTGGGGCCTATGTTGGCCCCTACGGAGGCGCGAGTCGGTCACAGACCGTCTACCATTTGAGCGTAGCAGTTCGAGCCGTTAAGGTAGAAACTGGAGAAGTGCGCTGGAGCGGAACGGCTCACTACGGGGCAGCGATCAATAACCCAGAGTCAGGGATTGTCTATTTGACTCAGGCGGCGATGGCGCGAGCGATCTGCCCGACAGAACGGGATTTCGAATGGGTGGAGCCTGGGGGGTGGGGCGAATCGGGGTGCAGGAAGGACGAGATTAAGGGGCTGCGCCGCAAGACCCCGAAGGCGCAGGCCACCGAACAACCCTTCCCGGAGCCCTACCTGAACACCCAGGCTGAGAATGCCCTGATTGACAGGGTCTTCGAGTTATTCAACGCCACCGGCCTGACTGCTCACCAGCCGAAGAACCTGCTGGATCGTGTCAGTCGGTTCCTTGAGCTAGGCGAAAGGACAGCACGAAAGACGACCCATTGAACGGCCCGCAGGCTGAGTGCCGTTTACCCTTGCAACATGCGCAGGCTTCTGATGGCCTGCATAATCGTGGCGGTGGCTGCGACAATCTGGTCTCGGCTCTGGTCCGGATCAGGCTGGAAAAGAATTGGTGTCCCATATCGTACGATGGCCCGTCCTGGGGTGAGCAGGCTACCCAGCAGCGTTTGAGGCCGCACGGTGTCCCAGGCAATTGAGGCAGGCACCACAGGGACCCTTGTCTTGAGCGCCAGATATCCGACGCCCAGATAGCCCTGCTCGTCTCGGTATTCATCGATGCCCCCTTCCGGAAAGAGCCCCAGGACTTCGCCCTCCTGCAAGACCCGTAGCATGGCCCGCACGGCCGCCACGTCTGGGATGCCGCGCTGGACCGGGATGAAGTTCCCAGCCCGAAACACCCACCGGAGGTGCGGGCGCAGATAGATTTCACGGGCCATGACAAAGGTGATGTGCCGCCCAGCTGTGGCCGACAAGACCAAGGGGTCGCTAAGGGAAGTGTGATCGGCCACGACCAGGGCAGGACCCTCTTCTGGCAAGGGCAGCTGCACCTGTGGGGTGACCTTATACATAACGCGGCAGAACACCCGGTTCAATTGATACAGAAGGCGACCGATGGTCCCTAGTGAGTGACTGTTCAAAGGGAGCAGCCTCGAAGACACGAAAAAGAACCTGCGGCTCCCCAAGTATGAGCAGTGGCGCGGGTATAAAGACTGGTTCGTCGAGAATGTGGAGGCGATGTACCAGTACATCGCCCTGCACCGCATTGGGAATCCCTAACCTGATTGGGCCGCATCTCTCTCCAGCACCTGCATGATCGCCTCCTTGACGTTGCGCATGACGGGGTCGCCGTGATTCGGGCACAGAACTTCGAAGCGCAACTCAAGAAGCTGGCGTACACTCTCACGGGTGCGCGCCGGCTCATCCTGATATTCACCGGGCACAAAGGCGAGGCCCACGCCTCCCGCATTAGTAAGCAGGTCCGCGCAGAAAACTACGCCCTCGTTTCGAGGCAGATAGAAGGCGTAATGGGCCTCGGTCGGACCAGGCGCGTGGACCGCCAGGAGGCCTCCCAGCAACTGGTCTCCCGCCCTGTACCAGCGATCGGGCGTCTCTTCAAAATCCACCCCGCCTTCTGGCGCGTACACTGGCACCTTTAGCAACCGCCGATAGCGCCAAGCGGAGCGCTCATGGCAGGATGCTGTCAGGCAGATGGCTTCCACGGGGCCAAGCGGTTCAAGGTCTTTCTCCCTCATGGGCAGCGGATCAAGCAGAATGGCTCGGCCGCGCTCCAGGATCACGAAGCTGTCGCTCTGAAAATCGATCCGGTCGTCATGGAGGGTAAACTGATACACGTCTGGCACGATTTCGCCCACGCGCGTGGCAGTTCCGCCGGGTTCAGGCATCAATTCCTGCTTATCCTCAGATAGGCTGATCAGAGAGGCTCACCGTAATCCACCACCATACTCTCTCCTGACCCACGAGGAGGCCGCCTTTTCCGGTCCGCGCACGCCTTAAGGTTCCATGCATGCGTCAATATCAGACCTATCTGATTGGATACGGCAATTATACAAATCTCCTGCGAAACGTAGATTCATACTCTTGCCCTGCCCACGGCGGGGTGTGCCCATCGGGGGTGGGTAGGTGTTAAATAGGTGTTAGGGAGAGCGACAAACTGGGTAGAGGAGCGACAGAGAGCGACAAACTGAGGCAAGTGCTAGAGTGCGCCATGAACAGGAATGACAAGGGGATCGCTCAGGTCATCAACGACTTGAGCAATCCCCTTCGGGTTCATTTTGAGTCTGGCGCGTCTGCCAGTTCCGCCATCCGGGCCGAGATGTTCCTTATCAGTATCCCGTTGTGGGCCTCCTTCTAGCATGATCCCCGAAGGCCGTCAATCCGCTCGCTGCCCCCTCTTTCCTTTCGTGAGAAGCGAATGCTACAATGCTCTCGGCTTTCGGTTGTCAGTCGATGCTGCCTGAGGCACGAAGTTCGGGCAAACGGAACAGAATAGGAGGACACGAGATGGCCCAGGTGCAATGCACAAAATGTGGAAAAGCTGGAGATCCGATCACCGAGCCTCTTTTCATGGGGCGAATGGAATCAGAAATCAAGGCGAACGTGTGCAAGACCTGCTGGTTTGAATGGAACGGCCCTGGCAAGATGAAGACCATGGTCATCAATGAATACCAGATCAACCTGGGCGATGAAAGCGGCCGGGAACTGCTGAAGAAGCAGATGCGCGCTTTTCTGCAGCTCGGAGAAACAGTCGATACGTCTAAATTGCAACAAAACTATCGGCCTCAGCCATAGCGTGATCGCGATTCCAACTGATGAGACTCACGTCTTGGCTCACCCCCACGTGATCAACTGTCTTCCTCTGTGGACAGAACGAGTGATCGAAACCCCTCCGCCAGACGCTCATCCTTAGAGAACAGCAGTCCCCGCCTTGCGCATGTGGTGGCGATCGTCACCGGGGCCGGTCGCGGCATCGGCCGGGCCACCGCCGAATTATTCGCTCGGGAGGGGGCTCGCGTGGTGCTCTGCTCGCGGACGCGACAGGAACTCAATGCGGCCCTCTCCGTGATCAAAGCCGGCGGCGGAGAGGCGGTCGCGCGCGTGACAGACATCGGCACCGCCCGACAAGCACGAGCTCTCGTAGACTTCACGGTCCGCCGCTATGGGCGACTCGATCTTCTGATCAACAATGCCGGCATTCTCGGCCCCCGCGTGCCCCTCGTCGAATACCCGCTCCGTGCCTGGGCGCGCGTGCTCCGGATCAATCTCGGCGGCACCTTCTACATTTCCCAGCAGGCGGCAAGAATCATGGCAGCCCAAAGGAGCGGCTGCATCATCACGGTCTCATCGTCGGTTGGCAGGGTCGGGCGTGCCGGATGGGGAGCCTACGCCGTTTCAAAGTTTGGGGTAGAAGGGCTGACGCAGGTTCTGGCCGATGAATTGAGGTCGTTCGGTGTCAGAGCCCTGACGTTCAACCCCGGTGGCACCCGAACCGTGATGCGGGGCGAGGCTTACCCGACCGAAGATCCCGTACGGCTTCGAGATCCCTCCGTCCCCGCCGAAGCCTTGCTCCGTTTGGCGGTCTGCACCTCTCCGTCAATCTCCGGCAAAGCCTTTGATCTCGATAATCTGCCATGACTGCGCCACACCGTCCACCCCGCTGGTTTCGTTGACAAATCGAAAAGATCAATGGTAAAGTGACTCGCCAAGTTCGGGTAGACACCGCTCAGACGCACAGTTCGACACACGATTCAAGGGACGGCCGTCATGCTTCAGATGAAAGTACGGGGTCTGATGTTCGATCCCTACAACAACGCCTATATCGTGATTCTTCGGGATGAAGACAACGCGGACATGTTGCCGATCTGGGTAGGTAAGTCTGAGGCCAGCGCCATCAGCTTCGCGCTCGAGGGCATCGCCGCACCCAGGCCGATGACCCATGATCTGATGAAATCGGTTCTGGACACCGTCGACGCGAAGGTCATCAGCGTGGTGGTCAACGACTTGAAAGACAACACCTATTACGCGAAAATTCATCTGAGCCACAAAGATTCCGAATACGCGATCGACTCAAGGCCCAGTGATGCGATCGCGTTGGCGTTACGGACAAGCACCCCGATCTTTGCGCAAGATGAAGTGATCCGCAAACAGGTGTCCGACGATTTGGATCACTGGCTGGAGAACTTGAAACCGGAAGACTTCGGTAAGTACGAAACATGACAGGGAATGAGTACGCGTCGCCGTCCCGTCACTGTCAGTGAACGTGTCATGGAGTATCAGGAATCCTCAGATCTGGTCCGGTTGAAGGTTCATGGGGTTCTGCCCGACCCGAACACCGAAACCCAGATCGTCATCCTCCGAGACGAACAGAACGCAGACATCCTGCCGATCTGGGTCGGAACCACCGAGGGCAACGCGATTCGGCTGGCCATGGAGGGACACGTCACATCGCGTCCCATGAGCCATGACCTGCTCCGCAGCTTTGCGGACCACCTGAATATAAAAGTCTCCCACGTGGTGGTAACGGACGTTAAAAACAACACGTACTATGCCGCCATCCATCTGGTCTCTCAGGGGTCGGAGCAGACGGTGGATTCGCGGCCCAGTGACGCGATCGCGTTGGCCCTCCGAACGAACAGCCCGATTTACGTGACGCAGGATGTCCTGAAGCGGAGAGGCGGCGGAAACCTTGACGCCTGGCTGGAAAAACTTGGCACGAAAAACCTCGGCAAATACCCGGTTTAGCCAGGATTCAACAAGCGTCGTAGGAGGAATGGGTACGGAGCATGGGAACGTATTTCGCGAAACCAGCTGAAGTGGTCCGCAAATGGTATCTGGTCGATGCGGCGGGAAAAACCTTGGGACGGCTGGCATCGCGCGTGGCCATCCTGCTACGGGGAAAACACAAGCCGACCTTCACTCCGCATGTTGACACAGGCGACCATGTCGTCATTATCAACGCGGACAAGGTTCACCTCACCGGAGACAAGCTCAAAACGAAGATGTATATCCATCACACCGGCTATCCCGGCGGGCTAAAATCCATCTCCGCCGAGCATCTTCGCGCCAAGAAACCGACTGAACTCTTGGCGAGAGCCATCAAAGGCATGTTGCCCAAGAATTCACTCGGCAAACAGATGGCCAGAAAGTTAAAGGTCTATTCGGGGGGGGAGCATCCGCATCAGGCCCAGCGTCCGGAAGCGATCACGCTCTGAGTGAAGAAGATTGTGACGGAATGACGGAATAAAGGAGGCAGGAGAGAGAGGATGGCAGTCGTAACGCAATACGCAACCGGCAAACGGAAGTGCGCCATTGCCAGGGCCTGGATCTCGGCGGGAAGCGGCGAAATGGTCGTGAACACCCGGCCTCTGGAACAGTACTTCCCCAGGCCCTCTCTCAGAAGCTTGATCCAGTTTCCATTGGAGGTCACGGGGCTCGCCGGAACATACAATATGCGGGCTTCGGTCTGCGGCGGTGGGACCACCGGCCAGGCCGGCGCCCTCAGACATGCGATCGCCAAAGCGTTGGTGATTATGAACCCTGCCCTGCGAGGGGCCCTCAAGAAAGAAGGGCTTCTGACACGAGATTCCCGCGTCAAAGAGCGGAAGAAGTACGGACAGAAAGGGGCGAGGAAACGCTTCCAATATTCAAAACGCTAGCGGCTTGGGCTCCACAATGAAAAGGGAAGGCCCCCGGGCCTTCCCTTTTTTTCTGTCCTTCATCCTGACAAAAAAACTGACACGTGCGGAGATGCTGCGGTGAAATCGAGCGGACCGGTCAAAGTTGCGGTGCTGGGCGCCAGCGGGTACACCGGCGCCGAGCTTCTGCGGCTGCTGGCGGGACATCCTCGTATGGAAATCGTCGCCGTGACGTCGGAGAAATCCGCCGGGAGCTCCGTGTCCTCTGTCTTTCCGCATTTGGCTTCGTTGCCGCCGCTTTCGTTTGAAGCGCTTTCGCCCGACGCGATCGCCAAGCGCGCGGACGCGGTCTTTTTGGCCCTCCCCCACACCCAATCTTTACAACCTGTCGCTGCCTGTGTGGCGGCCGGTAAACGGGTGGTCGATCTCAGCGCGGATTATCGCCTGAAGAGCCCGACTGCATACGAAACCTGGTATCGGACCTCCCACCCCCATCAGGACCTGCTGCGGGAAGCTGTCTACGGGTTGCCGGAGCTTCGTCGGGATGCAATCCGCACGGCCCGATTGGTCGCGTCACCGGGCTGCTACCCGACCGCCGCCATCCTGCAGCTAGCGCCGTTGGCGGTCAAGGGACTGATCCAGCCGGACACGATCGTGATCGATGCGAAATCCGGCGTCTCAGGGGCTGGGCGAAGCCCCGCCCTCCCCTATCATTTCCCGGAGGCGCATGAGTCTGTTGAGGCCTACCAGATCGGGCAACACCGCCATACCCCTGAGATTGAACAGGAGTTAAGCGCCCTCACATTGCGATCCGCGCGTAAAGACTCCAGGACACCAGGGGCGGACGACGCCGGACCCGTGAAAGTCGTCTTTACCCCCCATCTCGTCCCGATGAACCGCGGGATCCTCAGCACCGCCTATTGCCGGTTGCGTAAACGCATGGAGGCGACCGAGCTCCGCGCCTTGTATCGGGACTTCTACAAAGGGGAACGGTTTATCAGAATTCAGGAGGGAGAGACATCTCCGAATCCCCGCTCCATCAGAGGGTCCAACTTCTGCGACCTGGCCGTGTTCGCGGACGCTCGATCCGATTGGGTGGTCACCGTTGCGGCTCTGGACAATCTCGTCAAAGGAGGGGCCGGCCAGGCCATCCAAGCCATGAATCTGATGTTGGGGTTCTCCGAAGAAACGGCGCTCACCGCACCCGGTGTGTATCCGTGACCCCCCACCGATTCACCGCCGCTCACAGTCCTCTGACACAAGACGGATGGTCATGAGAGAGATCAGCGGGGGAATTACGGCTCCGCTGGGCTTCCTGGCGGCAGGCCTCCACGTCGGTATTAAGAAGCCTCCCCTCTTGGACCTGGCGCTCGTGGTGTCGGTGCGGGAAGGGCCCATCGCCGGAGTCTTCACCAGAAACCGGGTCGCGGCCGCGCCGGTCCTTCTGGACCGGCGGCATCTCCAACGCGGGACCGGACGCGCGGTCATCGTCAACAGCGGAAATGCCAATGCCTGCACGGGCGCCCGCGGCTTCGCCGATGCGGAAGAAATGGGCGCCCTGACTGCCGCACAGCTCGGCACGGATCCTGGCACCGTGTTCGTGGGGTCCACCGGCGTCATCGGTCAACCTCTGCCCATGCGCTGCATCAGACGGGGCATCCCGATGTTGGTGAAACAACTGAAGCGTAGAGGCGGACGAGAGGCGGCCCGGGCCATTCTGACCACCGACACACGGACAAAGGAGGTGGCGGTGAGAGCTCGGATCGCGGGCCGCGTCGTGACCGTGGGCGGGATGGCCAAAGGCTCCGGGATGATCCACCCTGATATGGCCACGATGCTCGCCTATCTGACCACCGACGCCGCGATCGAGCAGAGGACGCTCCAGCGCGCCCTCGTCGCTGCGGTCAACCCGTCCTTCAACTGCATCTCGGTGGATGGGGACACCAGCACCAACGATACGGTGCTCTGCCTGGCGAACGGGATGGCCGGGGTTCCTGTATTGCGCGCCGGGTCCGCGGCGTGTGCCGTCTTCCAGCGCCTCCTTGACCACGCGTGCCGCTCATTGGCGATGCAGGTGTGCCGGGACGGTGAAGGGGCCACCAAGATCGTCGAGGTGAACGTGACCGGTGCCCGAACCCGGGCTGATGCGAAGCAGGTAGCCCGGGTCGTGGCCACCTCCAGTCTGGTGAAGACCGCACTGTTCGGGGAGGATGCAAACTGGGGCCGGATCATGGCCGCCATCGGACGATCCGGCGTTCCCGTTGATCCAAATAAGATTGGGCTTGCGTTTGAGGGCATCCCGATCGTCAAAGCAGGGGTGGGACTGGGTACCTCAGCGGAGCATCGCCTCGCACGGATCGTGCGTCGTAAAGAGTTCGCCCTCACGGTCGATCTTGGTCAAGGCTCGGCCACATCGCGGCTGTGGACCACCGATCTTTCGTACGACTATGTGAAGATCAACGCGTCCTACCATTCGTAGAGAACTGCCTCGGCGTTCACTTGCAAAGCATGGCGGACTATGTTAGCTTTCCAACACTTTACAGTATCTTAGGCTCGATTGTGCGCCTAAGAATCCATGGCCTGAGCACAACGGGCCCCGTATCCAAATTCACATTGGCGTGAAGGGCACGCCACTCAGCTTGGGATTAAGGGGAGAGAGACCTCTCGCCCGCGTGTCGCGGGCGCTCCGCAAGCGAGGAAGGGAGGTGAAGACATGGGCATGATCACGATCAAGGAACTGCTTGAAGCGGGCGTTCATTTCGGCCACCAAACCAACCGCTGGAATCCGAAGATGAAGCGCTATATTTTCGGCGAACGCAATGGGATTTACATCATCGACCTTCAGCAGACCGTACAGCGTTTTGAAGCCGCCTACGCGTTCGTTCGTGATACCGTGGCGGCCGGAGAATCGGTGTTGTTCGTAGGCACCAAGCGTCAAGCCGTCGACATTCTGGAAGAAGAGGCGAAACGGTGCCGCATGTTCTACGTGAACCAGCGGTGGTTGGGAGGCATGTTGACCAACTTTCAGACCATCCGCCGGAGCATTGATAAACTCAAGAAACTGGAAGCCGCGTTGACCGACGGCACCCACGAGCGTCTCACCAAGAAAGAAGTGAGCCAGATGGAGAAGGAGCGGCTGAAGCTCGAGAAGAATCTGAGCGGCATCAAAAACATGAGCAGCCTCCCGGCGTGCGTCTTTGTCCTGGATACCCGCGTAGAGCGCATCGCGGTTCAAGAAGCCAATCGGCTGAGCATCCCGGTGATCGCCATCGTAGACACCAACTGCGACCCCGACAGCATTGGCTACCCGATCCCCGGCAATGACGACGCAATCCGATCAATCAAGCTGATCGCCTCTCGAATCGCCGATGCGTGCATCGAAGGCGCCCACCTCCGCAGCCAACGTGAAGACAGCGAAAAACCTCCTGCCATGTCCGTCGCGGACATGGGGGCGGAAACCAGATCATCCCGCACGGCTGCCGTCGGTGCGGCGAGCATGCCCACACCGTGACGCGTCCTGGCTCCGCAGATGTCCTGACCGTGAAAAAGGAGAGCAACCGGAGTGGCCGGCAATAGCACCTTGGTAAAAGAACTTCGCGAGAAGACCGGGGCCGGCGTTCTTGACTGCCAGAAGGCGCTGGTGGAGTCTGGGAACGACATCGAAAAGGCGATTGAGCACTTGCGGCAAAAGGGGTTGGCGGCCGCACAAAAGAAGGCGGGACGAGAAACGAACGAGGGGACCGTCGCGGCGTACATCCATCCCGGCAGCCGTATCGGGGTTCTGGTAGAGGTCAACTGCGAAACCGACTTTGTGGCGCGCAATGACGAATTCCAGGCTTTCGTAAAGGACATCGCCCTCCAGATCGCCGCCTCCAGTCCCTCCTTCATCAGACGACAGGACATCCCGGCCCAACTGCTCGAGAAGGAGACATCCATCTACCTGGCGCAGGCCAAGGAAATGGGGAAGCCGGAGCCGGCATGGCCTAAAATCGTGCAAGGTAAGCTGGAGAAGTTCTACCAGGAGAGTTGTCTCTTGGAGCAAGTCTTCATCAAGGACCCGACCGTCACCATCACGGACTACGTGGCGCAGAAAATAGCCAAGCTGGGTGAGAACATCACGGTTCGGCGTTTCACGCGCTACCAGTTGGGCCAAGAATGAATTCGTCCAAGTACCGGCGGATCCTCCTCAAGATCAGCGGAGAGATCCTTGCCGGTGAGCAGGCGTACGGCATCCAGCCTGCGGTCTTGGACAGTATCGCTGACGAAATCGGCTCGGTCGTCTCGCTGGGTGTGGAAGTGGCCATCGTGATCGGCGGCGGCAACATCTTTCGAGGCATCGCGGCCAGCGCGAACGGAATGGAGCGCGCCTCCGCCGACTATATGGGGATGCTGGCCACGATGCTCAACGCCTTGGCCCTTCAGAACGCGTTGGAGCGCAAAGGCATCACCACCCGCGTGCAGTCCGCGATCGAGATGCGACAATTGGCGGAGGGCTACATTCGCCGGCGGGCCATCCGGCACCTTGAAAAGAAGCGAGTGGTCATCTTCGCCGGCGGGACCGGGAACCCCTACTTCTCCACCGATACCGCCGCCGCACTCAGGGCCATGGAGATCGGCGCGCAGGTGATCTTGAAAGGCACAAAGGTGGATGGAATCTACGAGGCTGATCCGGTGACCCACCCGAAGGCGAAGATGTTCGCCGAATTGCCGTTCCTGTCCATCCTCAACAAGAACTTGAAGGTGATGGATTCGACGGCGATCACGCTGTGCATGGATAACAACCTTCTCCTGATCGTGTTCAACCTAAGGGAAAGCGGGAACCTCTTGCGGATCGTGCAGGGAGATAAAATTGGGACGCTAGTCACGGCAACCAGTCGATGACGGTGGAAGTAGTCTGTCCCGATGCCAAGCGCGACAAAACAGAAAATCATTGAACGGATGGACGCCGCCGTTGAACACCTCAAAACAGAGCTGGGCGGCATACGCACCGGTCGCGCGTCGCTGACCCTGCTGGACAGCAT
>Ga0184633_10000047_pt1 | contig 31867 bp, 21 predicted proteins | sample PLM31_170_b1_FD_133156 | JGI IMG/M metagenome (GOLD analysis project Ga0184633, IMG submission 133156) | Groundwater sediment microbial communities from an aquifer in East River, Colorado, USA - PLM3-1_170_b1 | ecosystem: Environmental > Terrestrial > Soil > Riparian zone | place: USA: East...
GCCTCCATCAGGCCGAGGGTATCGGGTTGCAAGAAGCGTGCGACCTGCGCCGGCAAGGTGTCGACATCGATCGGCTTCTGGATGTAGCCGTCGCATCCGGCCGCCAGACTCCGCTCTCGGTCCCCGCGCATCACGTTGGCGGTGATGGCAATGACCGGTACGCCCCGCAGGGAAGGGTAGCCTTTGAGCCGTGTAGCCAGAGTCAGCCCGTCGACCTGGGGCATGTTGACGTCGAGCAGGATCAGATCCGGCTGATGAGCCAGAGCCAACTGCAACCCCTCGAAGGCGTTGGCGGCTTCGAGCACAGTGTGTCCCTCCGCCAGCAGGACCCGGCGGACGAGGGTTCGGTTCTCAGGATTGTCCTCGACGCAGAGAATCCTTGGCACCAGCCGCACCCCTCCCGGGTCCGGAGCCGTCCAAGTGCTACCAAATTATACCAACCAGGCTCTCAACGGGGACTTTACAGAGACATTACAGCCCCACGGGGGGCCAACCTCTCACCCCAGGGCGGCTCCCGAGTTCGCCGGGGTCGGAAGCTCCGGCAGGTTCAGTACTGACCCCTCCCCGGGGGGGCCATTGACAGGTGGATTGGCTTTTGCCAAGCTTGGTGCATGTTGCCGATGCTGGGGTCAGGGGGCTTCCGCGCCCAGGCATGCCTCCGGGCAGCGCTTTCGCTGGCGGCGATCTTGGCGTTGGGCCAGTTGGTGACCCCGGTTGGAGCCCAAGCGGGGGGTGATATCACTTGGAGCGCCTCGGCCGGCTTCGATGGCTACGCTAAGGAGGGGCGCTGGATACCGGTGCGGGTGGCACTGGCCAACGGAGGGCTGGACACCGAGATCCTGGTCGAGATCTTCCCCAAGCCGGCCCCATCGACACGGGCTAGCGAGTACAGCCAGTCGGTCTCCCTGGCCGCCGGCGCGCGCAAGAACGTGACGCTCTATGCCTATCCGTCCATCAGCCCGCGTTCGCTCCTCGTCCGGCTTGTCGTCCAGGGAGAACTCGTCTCGCAGATCGACCTGCCGCTCACCACTCTCTCGGGCAGCGACATGTTGGTCGGCGTCCTGGCGGCGGATCCCACCCTGTTCAACACGATACGCAACCCTTCCGGTGGGTTTGGGGCCAACAGGGTAGAAATCGCTTCGTTGGCGATGGAAACACTGCCCGATCAGCGCCCGGCCCTGGACAGCCTGGACGCCTTGATCATCTGCGACGAGGACACCGGCACCATGACATCCTCCCAGCGGCATGCCCTGGACGCCTGGGTTGCCTCAGGCGGCAGGCTGTTGGTGTGTGGTGGGCCGAACTGGCGGAAGACGACGGATGGATTGACCGGGCTTCTCCCGATTGATGTTAAGGGGACGCAGCGAGTGGCGAGCCTCGAGTCTCTCGGCTCGTACCTCGCCTTGGGTGGGGGGCCCCAAGGAGAAGCGATCCTGGCCGTCGGAAAACCTGGCGCCGATGCCGAGACGCTGATCGACCAAGGCGGCTTTCCCTTGTTGCTGGCCCGTCGTTTCGGTCTGGGCCAGATCGTTTTTTTGGCCGTCGATCCGACGCTGGCGCCCCTCAGCCAATGGCCGGGCTCGCAGGTCCTGTATCGTGCGCTGCTGCTCGAAGGCCCGTACGCGCAAGCCGGACAATGGAGGCCCCAAGATGACGCGACCGCCCGTGCGGCTTCGCTGTTCCCGAACCTATCGCTCCCGCCCATCGGCGCCGTATGCGGTTTTCTCATCCTTTACACTGTCGCCCTGGGTCCGCTGCACTACCTCCTGCTGCGGAGGGCCAAACGTCGCGAGCTAGCCTGGATCACGATCCCGGCCTTGGTTGTGGCATTCAGCGCGGTGGCCTTTAGCGTTGGCTCCTTTTCGCGAGGTGGTCGCCCCGTGGTCAACCGCATGGCCGTTGTGCTGGTGCCTGCCGGCGCGGAACGAGCCCAGGTGACAGGCGTACTGGGGATATTCTCCCCGAACCGCAGCAAGCTAGAAATCGAATTCGCGCCCGGGCTGCTGGCTCGGCCCCTGGCGGCGGGATACTCTCTGGCGGATGGAGATTGGCGTTTCCACCAGCGCGGTGAAGGCACTGGCGAAACCGAGATGCAGTTCGATGCCGCCTCGGTGCGAGGCCTGGTCTTCGAAGGTGATATCGCCGCGCCCCGTTTCTCCGACAACCTCTCCGCCGAGGTCGCCGGTTCGACGTTGATCATGCAGGGCGAAGTCGTCAGCCTCGATCTGCCTCTGGAGGACGCGGCCCTTCTGACCCCCTATGGGGCCTTTCCCCTGGGTGACCTAAGCCTCGGTGACCCCCGCAAGGTTCAGGAGAGTTTCTCGCTGTTGGTGGTCCCGCCGGACGCCGACTACGCCATGATGTCCGTCCTTGGCGTCGTGCCGGACCCGTACTCCTACGGTGTATTGGGGTCGAACGAGATCAAGCTCATGCAACGCGGGGCCCTGATCGAGGCGATCGGCCTCGGGTACGGAACCACCTTGACGGGGACCTACCTGGTAGGTTGGTCCGACCGTTCACCACTGGAACCTTCGCTTAATAAGGCAAGCGGTAGCGACGAGCTCACGTTGTACTTCGTTGAACTCGGGATGGAGGTTGGGCCAGGGGCGCCGGGCACGCTGCAGGCCAATTGGCCCGGGGCGATAGCCGGGCCGACGCCCACGCCAACGGTACTTTTGCTCGGCCCGGGAGACTTCGCCTGGGAGGTATTGGAGGCGGACCCCGGCAACCCAGCACCTTCGCCCTACACCGTACAGGTTATCCGGGGGACGACCACGCTCCGATTTGTTCCCGCCATCCCGGTCAACTTTCGATCGGTGCAATCGCTTACGCTTGACGTGCGGGGATCTTCTGAAGGGGTAGCTCCGGAGGACTTCGTCCGACTCTGGAATTACACGTCCCAGGCCTGGGACGTGATCCCCGGCCTGGGCTGGGGAGGTCATCCCATCGATCGACCAGGGGACTATGTGGGGCCCGACGGCGAGATCCGTTTGCGATTCGAAAATAAGGAGGGGGGCGCCGCCATCGTCGTTTCCATGGCTTTGCTCACCCTGGTGCTTGACCCATGAGCCCGCTTGTGGAAATCCGTGATCTCAGCAAGAGCTACGGCGAGCTGGCTGCGGTCAAGCAGCTGAACCTGTCGGTCGAGCAGGGCGACCTGTTCGGTTTCATCGGACCGAACGGAGCCGGCAAGACCAGCACCATCCGCATGCTGGCCACGCTGCTGCGACCGACCAGTGGCGACGCCTGGGTGGCGGGTCACTCAGTCCGCCAGGATCCTCGCGGAGTCAGGCGGTTGATCGGATACATGCCGGACTTCTTTGGCGTCTATGACGACATGAAGGTGTGGGAGTACCTGGACTTCTTCGCCGCGTGTTACAAGATCCCCATGAGCGGGCGCCCCCGCCTGATCGGTGATCTGCTCGAGCTGGTCGAGCTCGACCACCGAAGGGAGGACGATGTCGACAAGCTCTCGCGGGGTATGAAGCAGCGGCTGAGCCTGGCCCGCACCCTGGTCCACGACCCTCAGGTGCTTATCCTGGATGAGCCCGCCTCCGGCCTCGACCCGCGCGCCCGGGTGGAGATCCGTGCGCTGCTCGTCGAACTGTCTCGAATGGGAAAGACCATCTTCTTCTCTACCCAGATCCTGAGCGACGTGGCCGAGATCTGTACCCGGATCGGCATCCTGGAGGCCGGGCAGATCGTGACCACCGGCTCGCTAGAGGAGCTGCGCAGCCACCATCCAAGCCAGAGGCGGTTCGAGGTCATCCTGATGGAGCGAGGCGAGGAAGCGATCCAACACCTTCGGACTCTGAAAGGTGTGACCGAGGCGCAGCTCACCGCGGGCAACCACGTTCCCGGTCGGGTGCACCTGGAATTCCGCTTCGCCGGGGACGACCGTGAGTTGAGCGACGTTCTGGCCTCACTCCACCAGCAGGGCCTGCGAGTGCTTCGGTTCCACGAGACCAGCCGCGACCTAGAAGACGTCTTCCTGCGCGTCACGAAGGGACTGGTGACGTGAGCTGGCTCGCCAGGTTTCGAAGGAACCCGGTGGTGTTGAAAGAGCTGCGCGGGCGTATGCGGGGCGGACGGGCCTTTGTCGTACTCACCGTCTATCTGATCGTGCTCAGTTGCGGCATCGGCCTGGTCTTCTTGCCTGTGACCAGCGGCTCTTTGGCTCCGGGCTACGATCTCGCCATGCGTCAGTACGTCGGCAAAGGCATCTTTGGGCTGGCCGTCCTAATCCAGTTCATCACCATTAGCTTCATCGCCCCGGGAATCACCGCCGGGGCGATCGCTTCCGAGCGCGAACATCAGACCTTCGACATCCTTCGCACCACCCTGCTCACGGCCCGTGAGCTGGTGCAAGGCAAACTCCTGGCGGCGCTGTCCTTCCTGTTGCTGTTGCTGCTGGCGGCCTTCCCCATTCAGAGCCTGGCCTTCCTGCTGGGCGGCGTGGAGAAGGAGGAGATCGTCATCGCCGCGCTGATGCTCATCACCACTTCCGTGGCGCTGAGTGCGGTGGGAGTTTTCTTCTCCAGCCTATTCAAACGGACGCTCCCCTCCACCGTGTTAGCCTATGCCGTCAGTTTCTTCACCGTCGCCGGCCTGCCGATGCTGCTGATGTTGCTGATTACGATCGCCTCGCCCCTTGTGGCACTGTTGTTCATGGATACCAGCGGGGACATGAGCCCGGTGGCGGCTGTGTTCCTGGTGGGGATAGCCTGGCTGCTGGTGAGCTCCAATCCGCTGATTGCGGCGGTCACCACGGAGGCCATGCTCATCGACGGGCAATCCCCTTGGGTCTACCGGGTCCCGATTCCGAGCAGCGCCCCTTTCGGAGGCGTGACGGATTTGCCGGTTCCCGCACCCTGGATCGCTTACGTGGCGGGCTACCTTCTCCTCAGCCTGGTGCTGATCTGGGCGAGCATTCGGCTCGTTCGGCGGCCGGAGGTCTGACGCTTGCAGGCGGTCGAGCTTGCGCTGATGACGGAACGCTACGCGCGGCTGGACCGCGTACACGACCGATTCAGACGCCGGCTGAAACTTGGGCTCGTGGTGCGGTGGGGACTGCGCGGCGCCTGCCTCGGCCTGGCCGGAGCACTGGCCGTTTCGCTTGCCGGGCTGCTCGCACGAGGTCTGGCGCCGGAAGCCTATTTCCGCCTTCTCTTTCTGGGGTTGGGGCTGGGTGGCGCGCTCGCCGGCGCGCTGGCGCTGGCCTGGCCGCAGTCGCGGCTTGAAACGGCGATGGAGTTGGATGGCCGGCTCGGCCTGCAGGAGCGCCTGGCCACGGCGGTCGAACTGAGGGGCCGAGGCTGGGCAACGACGGGCGGCATAGGCCGTCTGCAGCTGGAGGACACGCTTCGGCTGTGCGAGGCGAAGGAATCCGGCGCTGCATTCCCCGTGCGGTTGGCTCGCCGAGATGTGCTGATGGCAGCTATTCTGCTCTTGGGATCCCTGCTGCCGCTCTCGTTCGGCCGCTCGGCGTTCGAGGCCGCGCAGCGGCAGCTGGCGGTCGACCGCGCAGTGCAGGCCGAGGCCGCGCGGATCGAGGCGTTGCACGTGCAAATCGCCGAGACGCAGCGGCTCAGCCCCGAGCAGCGCGAGGCCTTGGGCCGGCCATTGCAGACTCTCGAGCAGCGACTCAGCGAGGCCCGCTCGCCCGAGGCGGCGCTCGCTGCGTTGTCAGAGGGCGAGCGAGAGCTTCGAGAACTTGCCCGCCCGCCGTCCCTGGCGTTGGCGGAGACGCTTCGGTCGACGGGGGAACGCCTCAGCCGGGCGACCGACCGGGACCTGGCGGCGCTTGGCCAACAACTCGCTCAAGGTGAATTTCAAGCCGCGGCCGAGACCCTGCGGCAAATGGACCTGCGCCCTTCCACCGAGGCGCAGGCGGAAGCCCAGGCGCGCCAGCTGGAGGCGGCGGCTGAGATGATGCAGGCGGCGACCCCCGAGATGGCTCAAGCGCTGCGCGAGGCCGCTTCCTCCTTACGCAACAGCGACTCCACGGGTGCGCGGCAGAGTCTGGCCGGTGCAGCCCAGGCGCTGGACGACGCCAGCCAAGAGATTCTGCAGGCGGAGATGGCTGCCGGCGCCGCTGAATCGTTGGCGCGGGCCCAGGACGATATGCGACAGACGGCTCGGGAGTTGGCTGAATCCGGTGGACTCGCGGGGCGTAGTCAAGGTGATCTTCAAGGCAGCGCGGGCGGGGCACAGCCCGATAGCCCGGGTGCAGCGCAGGGCCAAACCGCATCCAACGGTTCCGACGGTGGCGGTGCTGGCCGTGGCGAAGGTTCGGCAGGGCTCTTGCCGGGGTCTAGTGGAAGCGGCCAACTTCCTCAAGCGAATGCGCCTGGAGACGGTGGCGCACGAGCCTATCAACCGCTCCAGCCATCTGCGCGGCTAGGAGGCGAAGGTGGCCCAAACCTGGCGCTGGCCGGAAGCGGGGAGGCCGGAGAACTCGTCCTGGGAAACCCCGGGTTGATGCCCGGCATGGACGGGGATGCGCAGGTTCCATACACGGAAGTGTTCGGCCCATACCAGGCCGCCGCCCGCATGGCGATTGACAACCTGCGGCCGCCACTGTTTCTGGAGGCGCTGGTACGCCAGTACTTCAGCTCGTTATCGCCGTGAACTGCGCGGCCCACATCATCGCATAGGGAGATCCGTGACGGAACCGCTGACCCCCGATCAGTTTCACGCCAACGCAGGACGAATCGAGCGCGAAGTTTCCAAAGTGATCGTCGGCCAGCACCAAGTCATGCGCCATGTGCTCGTGGCTTTGGTCGCTGGCGGGCACGTCCTGCTGGAAGGGGTTCCCGGCCTGGGCAAGACGATGCTCATCCGCACGCTCGGGCAGGTCCTGACTCTGAAGTTCTCTCGCATTCAGTTCACACCCGACCTGATGCCAGCTGACATTACCGGAACGGAAATACTGGTCGACCAGGATGGACAGCGCTCGTTCCGCTTCCAATCCGGGCCGGTCTTCGCCAACCTCATCCTGGCCGACGAGATCAACCGGGCCACGCCTAAGACACAATCGGCCCTGCTGCAAGCCATGCAGGAGGCAACCGTCACGGTGGCCAACAGCACGCACAGATTGGAGCCGCCCTTCTTTGTGATGGCGACCCAGAATCCGATCGAAATGGAGGGGACCTATCCGTTGCCGGAAGCTCAGGTGGACCGGTTCTTCTTCAAGGTCGACGTCCCTTACCCTTCCGCCGACGAGCTGGGGCAGATCCTGGACCGCACGACCGGGGAGGAGGCGCCTCATGTGGAGGCGTGCATGACAGGCGAAGGGATCTTGGCCATGCAAGGCCTGGCGCGTGCGGTCCCGATGGCCACCCATGTGCGTGAATACGTTTCGCGGTTGATCGTGGCCAGCCATCCACAGCGCTCTGAAGCCGCGCCGCTCGCTCAACGATTCGTGCGTTATGGCGCCTCGCCACGCGGCGGTCAGGCACTGATCCTGGGCGCGAAGGTGGTCGCCCTCCTCTCCGGCCGATACAACGTGGCCTTCGACGACGTCCTAGCCATCGCTCCGGCTGCGCTCCGCCACCGGCTGATCCTCAACTTCGACGGGATCGCCGAAGGGATCACGCCCGACCAGATCGTCGCGGAAATGCTTGAGCACGTGCCTCGTACGTAGCCGAAGGGAGCCCGCATGATCTTCGACGAGCGCACCCGGCGCAAACTGGACCGCCTTAGCCTGGTCGGCACCCAGGCACGCAGCGGAGCATTCAAGGGCGAGCGTCGATCCGCACGCAAGGGGTCCAGCGTCGAGTTCGCCGACTATCGCGACTACCGGCCCGGAGATGACCTCCGCCGCCTGGATTGGCACATCTACGCTCGCCTGGACCGACCCTTCATCAAGCTCCTAGAGGATGAGCAGGATCTGGCAGTGTACCTGCTGGTGGATGGCTCCCACTCGATGGACTGGGGGGAGGGCGAAAGCAACAAGTATCGTTTTGCCTTGCGCCTGGCGGCGGCGCTGGCCATGATCGGGCTGGCCTCCGGCGATCAGCTTACGGTCGCCGTGCTCAAGGGGGAGAGGGAGACGGCGCAGTACGGGCCCGCGCGGGGAGGCCATCACACCCTGAAACTGCTGCGCTTCCTGGAATCGCAGCCGGCGGGCGGAGGTGTGGACTTGCCTCAGGTCGTTCGCCAAGTTGCCCGGGCTTCGAAGCGCCCCGGGCTGGCCATCCTGATCTCCGACCTCTACGACGCCGACGGCGTCCGACCGTGCCTGCGCGAACTCCAAGGCGCCGGCCACGAGGTCCGCGTGCTGCATCTCCTCTCGCCGGAAGAGCTTGAGCCGACGTTCTCCGGTGAGCTGCGCCTGCTGGATTGCGAGACCGGCGCGGCACAGGAAGTCAGTCTGGATAGCGGTCTGCGGAGTCTGTACCGGCGGCGGCTGCACGAGTGGCAGTCCCAACTCCAGGCCGAATGCCGCCAGCGCGGGGCGGGCTTCCTGCCGCTCAATACGGCTTCAGCCTGGGAGAAGGTCGTTCTGCTTGATATGCGCAAGGCGGGCATGCTCCGGTGACTCAGAGGCCCATCGGACTGCGGGCGGACGCGCGGTCGATCGAGACAGATCCATCGTGAGCATCATTCAACCTGCGGCGTTGATCTTTGGCCTGCTGGCTTTCCCGATCCTGCTGCTCTACATGCTCCGCATGCGCAGGAAAGAGCAGGCGGTCCCGTCGGTCTTGCTCTGGACCATGCTGCTGCGCGATCGCCGTGCCAGCACACCCTGGCAAAGGCTGCGGCGCAACCTGCTCTTGCTGCTGCAACTGCTAATTCTCGCGAGCTTGGTACTGGCGATGGCCCGACCTGCGCTTCCGGTCGCGGCGGTCTCCGGGGACTCGCTGATCGTTCTGTTGGATGGATCAGCTTCCATGCTGGCCGTGGATGTCAGTCCCAACCGATTTGAGCAGGCGCGTCGAGCAGTGGACGAGCTCATCACCAACCTGCCACCGACCACCAGTATGAGCCTGGTGCTGGTGGGGGATGAACCTCAGGTGCTGGCGGCCGCCTCTTCCGACAAGGCGCAATTGAAGACCGCCTTGGCTCGCGCCATAGCGGGCATCGGCCTGGCGGATTGGTCTTCGGCGTTTGCCCTTGCGGCGGGAGTGGCGGCCCAGGCCTCCCAGGGCTCCCAGGGCTCCATCGTCGTCATCGTGTCGGACGGTGGGCTGGGAGGCCAGACGATCCCCTCCCTGCCGGGCCAAGTGCGTTACCTGCCGATTGGCAAGAGCGATGACAACCTGGCCATTTCGGCCATGGCCCTCCAGCGGAGCTCGGCGGGTACGGAGCTGTTCCTGCAGGTCCACAACTACTCGGCGGAAGATCGCCAGGCGGTGGTCTCTCTAGAAATCGACGGAAAGCTCTACCAGGCCGAGCGCGTCGTCGTGGCGGGCGGAGAAAGCCTGGACCGGATATGGAGGGACGCGCCGGCCGATGGGAAGGTCTACCGCGCTCGACTGGGCAGGGTCGACTCGTCTTCGGACAAACCGCTCGACGCGTTGCCGCTGGACGATGTGGCCTTTGCCGTGCAGCGTTCATCACGGGAACGCCGGGCGCTGCTCTTCCCCTACCAGGCTGCACCGGCTCGCTATAACGTTTTCGTCGAAAAGGCGCTTTTGGCGCTTGACGATTTCTCTTCTTATCGCGCAGTTCCGGCTGAAGGGGATGGGATCACCCCGCCCGAGGACCCATTCGAGCTGTATATCGTCGATGGGGTCTGGCCCGGCACGCTACCTCCCGGTGGATTGCTCATGATCAACCCGCCGGACAACCCCTTGATCCCGGTGAGCGGTGTTTCGGCGGTCTTCGGACCGGTTCGCGTCGCACAAAATCCGCTCACCCGCTACGTAAACTGGCAGGACGTCCAGGTGGCCAAGGCCAAGGTGCCCGATCCGCCAGCAGGCAGCGACATCCTGGTGGAAGCCGGGGATCTGCCGCTCGTTTTCGTTTCCGAGGTCGAAGGGCGCCGGATCGCCGTCGTCACCTTCGATCTCCATGAATCGGACCTGCCCTTGCAGGTTGCCTTCCCGATCCTCTTTTCTGAGTTGGTGGGCTACCTGGCTCCAGCGCAGGTGCTGGACGACACCGACTTGCGCCCAGGTCGAGCGCTGGACATCAACCTGGGATCGGACATCCACCAGGTGTCGGTGACCTCGCCCTCGGGACGCGTCTACGAACTGGAACCCTCCGCTTCTGGATTCCGCTTCACGGACACCGACGAACTCGGCCTGTACCTGTTGGACTATCGTGGCACGGCCACGCAGGGGCAGGAACCCTTTGTTGTGAATCTCTTCGAGCCAGGTGAGTCATCCATTCGCCCGGCCGAGGCGGTCAACGTCACAGTTGGCTTGATCGGAGGCGCCCGTTCAGGCGACATCGGTCTTCGTGAACTGTGGCCCCTGTTGGTCCAGGCGGCCCTGTTGATCCTCATGATCGAATGGCGGATCGACCATCGGCGTTCGATCCTTGCGACGCTGACCCTCCGACCTCGCAGGTCCACTGGCCCGGAGCGCCAACGGGCGTCGGGTCGGCCCCGCTAGGTCGGGACGGAAAGGTCGCCACCATCCACCTGACGCAGCCCATCTTCTTGATTCTGCTCGGCTTGCTGCCGCTTGTGGCAGTGCTTGGATGGCCTGGCCCCGGGCCGGATCGGCCGCGGGAATCCCTGGCTTTGGCGGTGCGCGGCACGCTGATGCTCAGCCTGATCCTCTCCCTCGCCGGACTGGAGATTGTCCGCAGGTCGGATGACCTGGCGGTGGTCTTCCTGGTCGACCATTCCGATTCCATGCCGCAGGCCGCCAGGGCCGATGCCTTCAATTACATTCGGCAGGCGATGCAGGCGATGGGTGCGGAGGATCAATCAGCGGTTGTGGTCTTCGGCCGAGACGCTGTGGTGGAGAGGTCGATGTCGTCCAACCACGAGCTGCCACCAATCACTTCGTCGCCCGACCCGAGCCAAACCGACATCGGCACAGCCATGCGGCTGGGGATGGCCCTGTTTCCACCAGACAGGGCGCGCCGCATGATCATCCTGTCGGATGGGCGGAGCACTCAGGGGGATACGGCTCAGGCCGCGCAATTCGCGGGGGCGCTGGACGTCGACCTGCTCATTGCTCCTTTCGAAGTGGCTCCGCAGGACGAGGTGTGGCTGACCGATGTCGAAGCGCCAGGCACTCTTCGAGAGGGAGAGCGCTTCGACCTGAGCCTGGCCATCGATTCCACCAAGGATACGCAAGCGGAGGTGCGGGTCTTTGCGGACGAGGCGTTGGTCTTCGACCAGGCGCATCAGTTGATCCGCGGTTTGCAGAGGGTGCGGATCCCGCTGATTGCCGGCTCGCCGGGCTTCGTGCGTTACCGGGTCCAGATCGAAACCGACACCGACAGCGCCTATCAGAACAACGAGCTGAGCGCCTTCTCGCGTGTGTTGGGGCCACCGCGTCTTCTCCTTGTCGCGCCTGCCGTGGGTGAACCGATTGGCCTGAGCGGCGAACAACGTCCCGATGAGGCTGCTCAACTCGAAACGGCTTTGAAGGCCTCTGGCTTTGTGGTCGAACGCATCCTGCCGCAGCAAGTCCCGCTGGGAAGCTTGGCCGGCCTGGCGGAGTACAACGCTGTGGTCCTCGTGGACGTCCCGGCTCGCCAACTCAGCCTACGGCAGATGACGCATCTGCAGTCCTACGTGCGCGACCTGGGCGGCGGCCTACTCGCCGTCGGCGGCCCGACCAGTTTCGGGGTGGGCGGTTATTTCCGGACACCACTCGAAGAAATCCTTCCGGTCGACATGCAGATCAAGGATGAGCTGCGCCGGCCTACGCTGACCATGGTCTTCGTCATCGATCGTTCCGGGAGCATGGGCGAGTCGAGCGGAGGGACCGCCAAGATCGAGCTGGCCAAGGAAGCGGTGGCGCGCTCCGCCGAGTTGTTGTTCTCGGGCGATCGAGTCGGCGTCGTCGCCTTCGATGAGGCCGCCAGTTGGGTGGTCCCGATCACTGAGGTTGGTGACTCGCAGGAGATCGTGGGCGCTGTCGGCAGCCTGGCGGCAGGAGGCGGCACCGATATCTTGGCGGGGTTGCAGGCCGCGGCTCGGATCCTGCCGGGCGATCCCGCCGCAGTGAAACACATCATACTCCTTACAGACGGAGGCGCCGATCCGGCCGGAATCCCGGAGCTCGTCTCCCGGCTGCATGCCGAGGACGGAATCACGCTTTCCGCCGTGGGCATTGGCAGCGACGCGGCCTCCTTCCTCGCAGACCTGGCGGAACAGGGAGGCGGCCGCTACCATTTCGCTCCGGATGCCGAGAGCATTCCCTCGATCTTCACCGAGGAGACGGCTCTGGTAGCGCGATCTTACATCGTGGAACAGACCTTCTACCCCGAACAGGTCGGCAGGTCGCCGATCCTGTCTGGCCTCACACAGACTCCGCCTCTGTATGGCTACGTGGCAACAAGCACCAAAGACCTGACCCGGCTCCTGCTCACCTCGCCGGCCAAGGATCCGATCCTGGCGGTGTGGCAATACGGCTTGGGACAGGCAGCCGCCTTCACCTCCGATGCGACAGGACGATGGGGGAGGGATTGGGTGAGTTGGCCTGGCTACGTGACCTTCTGGGGTCAGGTGGCGCGAGCCGTCACCGCCGATCACCAGGCATCGCCGTTGCAGGTGAGAGTTGAGGCCGACGACTCTCAAGCAATTGTGAAGGTCGAGGCCCGCGCCGAGTCGGGCGGCAACATCAACGGGCTCCAGCTTGAGGCGAACGTCTTGGGACCGGGGGGCGAGCGCGAAACGCTGATGCTGGAACAGGTCGCCCCAGGACGCTACCAGGCTGCGTTCTCCCCCCGAGAGAGGGGGGCCTACGTCATCAGGGTCGCCGGTACCGGCAAAGATGAGGCGATCAGCGCAACCTCGGGGTGGGTTATGCCCTACTCCCCGGAATACCGCCACCTGGTTTCAGGCGCAAGCCCGCTGAGAGATCTGCTGCAGGCCAACAAGGCTCACCTGGCAGATGCCGACCCGCGGGCCGCATTTGCCCACACAAGAAGCAGGCTGACAACTCCGCTTCCAATGCGGCCTTGGGCGCTGGCGCTGGCGGCGATCCTGCTCGTCATGGACATTGCCTCTCGCCGGTTGGTTGTGGGGCGGGCCGAATTAGGGCGCGCGGTGCGGGCGCCCGCCAACTGGCTGCGTCGGCGCCGACGGCGTGTCGAGCCGAGAGCCCCAAGGTCGGTGGAAATGCAGGCGCTGTTTCAAGCCAAGCAGTCGGTATCATCCGAGCGAGAAAGTGAGGGAGCGAATCTCCCGGCGCCTCCGCCGGCTGACGCCACTCCGGCGGCCAGCGGTGTGCCCGCCTCAGATGAGGTCGTGTCCACGGAGGAACAGCCCGCGACCGGCGCGTTGGCCGCGAGGCTCCTGGCGAGCAAACGCCGAGGGAAATCGGGGGGAAGGAGCGGGTGATGGGATCCCGCCCCCAAGTGGATTTGCAGGCCGTCAGCCTTCAGCGGTCAGCCATCAGCCAGAAGGAGCGAAGTGAACCGCGGGTTGCTTGGACTTGGTTGCGCTAACGGCTTATCGCCGATCGCTCCAAGAGCGGGTGATGGGATTCGAACCCACGCATCGTAGCTTGGGAAGCTACTGCCTTACCACTTGGCTACACCCGCGCGCCGGGATTATAAGCGAGCCCAAGGGCAGGGGGCGGGGCGCACGTGTGAAGGGGGACCGGAGCTCGTGGATCAGGTCCTGAAGTAGAGCTTCTTGGCGCGGCCGCTAGCGCGGCTCTTCACGCGCACCGGGTCGGCCCGAGTAAAAGGTCAGATGGACTCCGCCGCTGCCGAACTGAATCTGATCTCCGTCGGCGAGCGGTGCAGGCACTTCCGGCTCGAGAGGGCGGCCGTTGAGCAACGTTCCGTTCGTCGTTGGACGCGCCACCAGTTGATAGACCTCCCCTTCGAGCAGGATGGTCGCGTGGTGGCGGGACGCCGTGCGGTCCGAGTCCAGCTCGGTCAGGTCGATGTAGGGCCGGTGGCCTCGGCTGGCGCGACCGATTCGGATCGGAGGGTGTCCGAGCATCAGGATCACCCCCTCGTCCCCGACCAGGCAGGGCTCGCGAATCACACCCGACTCGAGCAGGCGATCGCGCAGAGGAGCTTCCGTGAGATCCGATGGGACCGATGGCTCAGGTAGCGCTGTGGCTCCCGCCGAGCCCCCGCCGACGCGCCCTTCGCTGGCCGGCGTCGATTCGCCGCTGACGTGGAGCCACAGGATGTCCGAGTTCCGCACCCCTGCCTCTGACAAGCTCGATCCCTGGGCCAGCGCCGGGCCGTCCTCGGTTCGGAGCTCGATGTCGCCCAGGGCCGAGCCTTCGAGCGTCAGGCCCATGATGAGCAGCAGGTCCGGCAGCCACTCGCGAATGGGACGGTCGCCGGGGAGTTCCAGCTCAACCCCATCGCGGTCCTGCTCTGTCCGGACGGTCACAAACCGCCTACGCACGCTGGCTGCCCTCTAAATTAACGACACGACCCTTAGGCGACCGGTCGTTTTGCCTTCCTGATCATACACGAGACACGGTGCAGTCGGTTCATGGTCGGCTGGCATGCGCTCGCCATCCGCATCAGAACCACGACGACAGATATGCGCCGGTTAGGTTGGCGCTAATCGCGAGGTCAATCTACGGAGGGTCCGAAAGCGACGATCCAGGTGTTTCTGATTGTGGACGGGGTCGACGGCGGGTCAAACAGCTGCTTCGGTCGTGGTCGAGGGATCTGTCGGAACGAGGCGATGACCGCATGGAACGCGGTCCCGCGCGGCCGCGCCCGTCAGGTGAAACTAGCCGCTCGTCCTGGCAGCGGCGCTTGCTGCCTGCGGGAGCTCGACCCCGCTCCACAACGTCTGAGGCCATTGGTCGAGCACAGGCCGCAGGCTTGCCCAGGAGCCACGTCCCGGGAGGGCCGCGATGTGGTCAAACCAGGCCAGGTCCGCGGACGACTCCTTGGCATGACAACCCTTGACATCGACCAACAGCTTTTCCCCATCCCAGTCCACCTGCCGAGTCATTCCCGGTCGAGGCGTGTCGACTTGAACGAGCTCCGGCAAGCCGCCGGCCATGAAGGTGACCCCGTAGGGGCTGACCCCGCTCGGGAATCCCGTGACCGATCGTCCGGGGTCCCAAGGCGAGGACAGGTGCTTCTGACCGTAGTAAAAGAAACCGGTGTCGGGAGTCCAATCGTTCCCCCATGGGTAGAGGCGCCCATCCGTCCCGCGCGCCGCCTTCTCCCACTCCAGCACCGTCGGAAGGCGGGCACCGAGGTCCTGACACAGCCGGGCGGCGACCTCCGTGCGAACCGAAGCGACCCAGCGGTCTCCGACAGCTCTTTTCTGGAGACCTTGTCCAATCCATCGGGTCTCCGGCTCCTCCAGGCACCCTGGAAGATCGGCAGCTCGCTCCCCGCGCTCGAAGAGGCAATACTGACGCTCGGTGACCGGGTAGCGGGCGATGTAGAACCGATCGAGGTAGACGGCGTCCAACGGCGGCACCGCGAAAAGGCATTCTTCGATGGTCATCATTCGACCGGGAGCATCCTCGAGATGACTAAAGGCCCTCGCCTCCTCCTGGCTGAGCCAGGAGCGGGGAAGTTGGCGCAGCTTGTCTGCCGCCGACTGAAGCAGGTCGCGCTCTGCCTCGGGGCGTTCGGCAAATCCGACCTGCTGCAGAAGGCGCGAAACGATTGCCGATCGCTGGTGATGGGATAGGCCGGTCAGGAAGTCTCCTGCCGGGATCTCGACCCAATAATCCCAATCGAGGAAGGTTCCGAACGCCGCCCTCGCGGGGAGGGACCTGGGCGAAGCCAGAGTCAATGCCATGGGCGGTCTACCCGGTGGCCGGCGCGGCGCCTCGGGCACCTTCCGCAACTTCGGCGCCGGGCCACAATGTCTGCGGCCACTTGTCGAGAACCGGCCGCAGGCTCACCCAGAAGCCGCGGCCTGGGAGCGCAAGGATGTGGTCAAACCAGGCCAGGGCCTCGGATGACTCCTTGGCATGGCAGCCCCTGATGTCGACCAGCAGCCTTCTTCCATCCCAGTCCACTTGTCGAGTCATCACCGGTCGAGCAGTCTCGACCTGAACGAGCTCCGGCAGCCCGCCCGCCATGAACGATACGCCGTAAGGGCTGACCCCGCTTGGGAATCCCGTGACGGATCGCCCGGGATCCGAGGCCGTAGACGCCTGTTTCTGTCCGGAGAAGAAGAAGCCGGCCTGCGGGATCCAGTCATTTCCCCAGGGGTAGAGGCGGCCATCGGTCCCGCGGGCCGCCTTCTCCCATTCCAGCGCCGTCGGAAGGCGGGCGCCAAGGTCGAGGCAAAGCCTGAGCGCCGCCTCGGTTGCCACCGCGGCAACCCAACGACCGCGTACCTCGCGCTTCTTGGTCCCCTCTCCAACGACGCTGGTCTCGGGCTCCTCGAGGCATCCGGGGAGGTCGGCCGCGCGTGTGCCGTGATCGAAGAGGTAATACTGGTGTTCCGTGACGGGATAGCGGGCGATGTAAAAGCGATCCAGATGGGATGTCTGCTGCGGCGGCACCGAGGAAAGACCCTCCTCCAGGACGATCATCCGACCTAGCACTTCCTCCGAGAAACCAAAGGCGGCCGATTCCTCCTGGCTCAGCCAAACACGGGGGTACTGCCGCAGCTTCTCCGCCGCCGCATTGAGCAGAGCGCGTTCCGGCTCGGGGCGCTCGGCCGCACCGACCTGCTGGAGCAGCCGGGCGACGATGTTCGCCCTCTGTTGCTCCGCCAGCCCGGTAAGGAACTCTCCGGCCGGGATCTCGACCCAATCGTCATGATTTAGGATCGTCTTCACGGCGTCACCGCTGAATTTCCGAGGGGCGGATGGTCGATCGAGCCGTCCGGGCCGAAATGGATGGAGCTCGGCGGGACATTGTGGGCGGGATCCGGGATATCGTAGGCGCCGGGTGCCAATCCCGCGCTGGCCGGGTCGATGGCGTCTAGCTCTTGGTAGAAGTCGACGTCTTGTGGGTCGACCCCGATCGAGTCGGCAATCGCCTGGCGGATCTCCCCCTGCTGGGTCTCTGAGAGCGCCTTCCACTGGTCGGCGTCGATGAAGACGTCGGCGTCCTTTATGACGTCCCCGGGTGAGGAGACCTTGACCTGGTAGAAGTCGACGCCGTACTTCTTGGCAACCTGCATTTGGGCTTCCAGGAAGCTGATGCCTTCCGTCCGGGAGATGGCCTCGGCTTCCTCCGCCATGGATTTCCTGAAAGCCGCCTCGGCCGGCGTATCGGCCAGCTTACCGGCGATATGGATATCGACCCCGAAGTCCTGGGCCAACTCCGAAAGGCGGACCGCCTGGGCCGGATCGATCCGCCCGAGGGCGTCATCACCATGCTTGACGAACTGTTCGAGGATCTCGGCTCCGTTGTCCAGCTTCAACAGTGCGCGGAACGCGGCTTCGTCGGCGATGACCTTGGCCGCCACATCGCTGTTTTGAGCCATGCTGACTAGCAGCTTGCCGATCCGGCCGAGCTCATCCGGATTCTTTACCGCCGTTTGCAGAGTTTCCAAAAGTATCTTCTCAGCCGCCGGCGACAAGGAAAGGGTCTTGACGGCGGCCTTGATCCCCGCCAGTCCGACGTTGACCCCGTCGACCGGGTCCGGGATGAGGAGGTCGAGCCATCCGGCGTCGGCGGCCAGCCCGAAGATGGAGAGCCACAGGTTGAGCTGGCTGACGCCGCGGCCGCTGAGGGAGTTGATCAACTCCTCGAGCAGGCCCAGGGCGTCGCCGAAGGGGACGATTCCAAGGAGAAGGACGACCCACCATGGGATCTGATCGAAGAGATCGCCGAGGCTGAGGCCGGTTCCCGGAGGAGGTGCACCCATCATGGCGGCTTCCGCCGCCATGTCTGCGTAAGCGAACTCATCGGCCTTGGTGCGGAGATATAAGGCGAGCGCGTCCAGCCGGTCTGCCAGGACTTGGGAACGAGAGAGAGCCTCGTATCCGATCGAGGCTACCTGCGGACCGAATTGGCCGTCGTAGGATGGCGCGTAGGAAGTGGAGGCGGAGACATCGGAGCCGACCTGGCGCAGGCTCTGGGCAACGCCTGTGAGCTGGGCGGCATAGAAGTGAAGCGTGTTCGGGTCGACGCGAATGACGTCGGACACTTTGACTGGGGTAGACCCTTTGCTCTTGAGGTGATTATACGGCTTGATCACGCACGAACGATGGTGAAGGGCGCCTCGATTCGAATTGTCGCGGGATTGAAACGGTCCGCGAACTCGAACGCGATTCACGTCCCGAATCACCCCTCAAGCCCTATCAAAGCGCGCAAACACGCTCAAAAACCGGCCGCGACCGGCCGCCGAGGGCCCAACGAACCATGCCGCCTCACCCGCGCCGCCGTCCGACGGGCTCCGACGGAGGCTCGAGGGCCCCGGGTTCTCTTGACGACCATTCGAATTGCCCTAGAATGGGATGTGTAGCCCGCGGATCCATCATCGAAACATCTCAGCGCATCGAGCCACGGTCCGTCCTTCCGCCCTCGAGGATCACGAGATGAACGATGTCGTGTCTGGCGCGACCGGCCACTACATCAGAAAGCGAAGAGAGTTCGTTCCACCCGAAGCCGGCGCGATTGCCGGCTCGGTTTCCGCCGCCGCCAGTCGCATCCGAAGCCTGGCCGGGGACCTGGCCTTCATCGGCACATCGTTGGATCCAACCTGGGAAGGTCACTCCAAACTGGAGTTCTTCAATTCCTTCAGCCCCGAGCCGGGCAACGCCTACAGCCTGGCGGATTGGCTGGAGGCCAAGGCCAATCAGATCCGCAACATGACCGTCGTCGTCTGGGAGACAGAGTGGGTCGAAACGGCCAACCCTTAGCCGCACGGGGGCAGGGGTCCACCCTCCGGTGAGTGAGATCCGATTGTCGCCGTCGGAGTTGCGCGAGGCCGCCGAGGCGTTCACCCTGTCCAGCGAAGACGGACAGAGGGCCTTGAAACGATTGGACCTGGTCACGGAGAAACTCGAGGGACGTTGGACCGGGACGGCATCGATGTCGTTCGCCACCAACTATCGGGAATGGCGGCAACAGATGGAAGCGTTCGTCCGACTTCTCACGACTCTTTCGACTCAAATGAAGTCCATCGCCGATCGCATGGAAAAGGCCGATCGGTGACGACCGAATCCGCCAGGCAAATCCACGTCGGGGCAGCACCGGTCTGTCCCTAGGAGGAAGATCATGACCATCATTCGTATCGACCCCGGAGAAGTCACCGCCAGCGGCACGCAGTTCCACAGCAAGCGCGGCGAGCTGGAAGGGCTGATCCAACAGTCGCGCGGGGTGATGAACAACCTGCGCGGCCAGTTCACAGGACAGCGCGCCAACACCATCTTCGGCGAATGGGAAGGGATGCAGCCCCGGCTGACCGCAGCGATCGAGACGCTGCAACTCGCCGGCGATCTCCTTCGACGTGCCGCCGAAGACTTCGCCGCCGTCGACACGCGGAGATAGGGCGGAGTTGCGCCGCGGACGGCATGCGGCCCGCGGCCAGTCCCTCGAGCCAAGCCAAGCCCGACGCAGTCCTGGGAGGCGGGGGCCGGCCCCGCCCGCACTGTCATCAGGCCTCCTCGTGACCAGCGTGCAGGAGGGCCCTGTCCGACGCGTCGGGGCCCCACCGCGCCATGCCTTTCAATAGGCCACCGCGAATCCGCGTCCGTCCTCCGACGGATGAGGTCTCGGTACCCTCGCCTGCCAATGCACCGGCTAAACCCGGAGAGCAGTCGTGGATCACGGTCGCCCTGCCCTTGGGGGCCGGCCTGCTTTCCGTCGTTCTCGTCTTGCTCCTCAGTTCTGGCGGGGCGTCGGGCTCCTACGTTTTCTTCCTCCCGATGCTTCTCATCGGGCCGTTGGCCGCCTGGCTGACGACCCGTCACCAACGTCGGTCGTACAAAGTCCGTCTGGCGGAGGCGCGCGAGAACTATCGGCGGGCCCTCGACGACCTGGAACACCGTCTCCTGGACTTGCGCCAACAGGAGCTCGAAGTTCGCCTGGAGATCGACCCGGATCCGAGCGAGTGCCTCCATCGGGCGCACCGCAAAGATCCCCGGCTGGGGGAGCGACGGCCGCAAGACGACGATTTCCTGGCCCCGCGCGTCGGCCTGGGGACGGTCAAGGCCTCGATCGACCTGCAGTTCCCCGGGGGCGATGCCCGCCTGCCGGACTTCGCCGACGAGCAGGACACCGCTCAGCGCCTCTTCACCACGTTTCGCACCGTGCCGGCCGCCCCCGTGACGGCGCGCCTGACGCACACCGGCTCGATTGGATTGGCCGGAAGCCGCACGGTCATCGAGTCGATCGCCCATGCCATGCTTTCGCAAATCGCCACGCATCATTGGCCGACCGAGGTGCAACTCGGAGTCATCAGTCCGCCGGACCGTGCGTCGCGCTGGAAGTGGATGCACCTTCTTCCCCACGCTGCCACTTCGATTCGCTGGCGCATGGCCCCGCGCGAGAAAGGCGGCGAGCCTCCGCCGGAGCTGATGACCTCGCTCGAGGCCGAACTGCAACGCCGGCAGAAGTGGATCGAGGCCCGGGCTCTTACCCAACAAGGCGACAAGGCGCCCCGGCCTCCGCTTCCTCATCTTGTCCTCCTGGTGGACGGGCTAGACCCATCGTACGCACACCCCGGGCTGGCGATGTTGCTCCACCAAGGCCCGGGCCTGGGCGTCTTTGGGGTCTTTCTCGCCGCGAAGAAACAGGATATCCCGGGAACCTGCGGCGCCGTCTTGGACGTGACCGGGGAACAGCTCGCTTATATGGAAAGCGGGCCGGACGGACTGAACCTGGTCTGTTCGCCCGACGGGATGGATTCCGCCCAGGCCGAAATGCTCGCCCGGTCCCTCGGGGCTATCGAGTGGCCCCTTTCGGATGACGTCTCGCAGCCCCCGCCGGTGGTGACCCTGCTCGAAACCTTCGGCGTGGAGAACTTGCCCGAGCTGCCCATCGAGTCTTGGTGGGAGGGACAGTCGCCCTACGGCTACTTGCGCGCACCGATCGGGAAAACCTCCGCCACGGCGGAGTTCATCTTCGACCTTAACGAAAAAGAAGGGGCTCACGGGCCCCATGGATTACTCGGCGGCATGACCGGCTCGGGCAAGAGCGAAGTGCTCAAGGCGATCGTTCTGGCGCTGGCTATGACCCACCATCCCCTCGACCTGCAGTTCGCTCTGATCGATTACAAGGGCGGCGCTGCGTTCAACGAACTTTCGCGATTGCCCCACACCGTCGGCGTCGTGACGGACATCGAGAGCCATGCCACCTACGGGGAGCGAGTGATCCTGGCGCTGGCCGGCGAGATCGAACGGCGCAAGAGGCTGCTCGAGCAGGCGCGCCGGACCTTCGAGTTCGGCCGCTCGCACATCGACGAATACCGTCGCCTGAGAGTCAAACGGCCGCTGCCGCGGTTGGTCGTCGTGTTCGATGAGTTCGCCGAGTTCAAGCAGCGGCATCCGGAAGAGAGCAAGCGCCTGATCACGATCGCCCGACAAGGCCGCTCTCTCGGAGTGCATCTCATCCTGGCGACCCAGAACATCCAGGCCGCGGTCGATCCGCAGATTCTGCAGAACTCGAGTTTCCGAATTTGCCTGCGGGTCAGCGAGCCGCAGGACAGCCTACAACTGATAGGGATCCCGGACGCCGTTCATCTCAGCCGCGGCCGTGGTTACTTCAGCGCCCAAACTCGCCAGCAGGTTCAGTTTGCCTTTCCGGGGGCTTCCTACGAACGGGACGGAGGCGCGCGGGAGCGGCCTTCGGACATCGTGAAGGTCTGGCCGGACGGCAGACGTGAAGTCCTCGATCTCGCATCCCCCGACGGGGCCGCCTCGTCGACGCTGGAACGAGGCGAACGGACGGAAGCGGCGGCCGTCGTCGACCATTCATTGGCCGTGGCGCGCAAGCTTCGCCTTCGGCGCCCCATCCCGGTGTGGCCCGACCCGCTTCCAGAGCGTCTTTATTTGCCCGACCTACTGCGGCGCCACGTTCGGGGGGGCTGGGACGGAGAAAAGTGGGTCCCGGCACAGATGTGGGGAGAGTCGGCAGGCGCCGAGATGGTATGGCCCCTCCTGGGGCTCGACGACCAGCCCGCTCTTCAGCGGCAGGACCTCCTGCAACCCAAACCGGAGACCACCGGAGGCCACCTCCTTCTGTTCGGCTCTTCCGGAACGGGCAAGAGCACGCTGCTGCGGACATTGGTTGCGTCGCTGGCAGCCAACAACCCGCCCGACCGAGTGCATGTCTACATTCTCGACTTTGGGGTTCAGTCTCCGCTCAAAGTCCTCGAAACATTCCCGCATGTCGGCGCGGTGATCACCCGACTGGAAATCGAGCGCGGCGAACGCCTGATCCAGTTCCTCCACTCGGAGGTGGCCCGCCGGACGGCCCAAATGCGCCAGATGGGCGTCGACAGCTGGGCGGACTTCAACCGCAGCGCGTCGAGGGAGGGGACGACCCCGGCGATCTTCCTGCTTATCGACAACTTCCAGGAATTCCGGCGAATCCTTCCGGTGGAGCTGGTCCAGAGCATCAGTTCGCTGGTGGCCGGAGGGCAGGCGGCCGGAATCTTCACCGTCATCGCCGGCAGTCTCCAGTCCGACGTCCCCAACGATCTTTTCGCCAACATCAATCTGCGCCTGACGTTCCATCAATCCGATCACACCGAGTACTTCCGCCTCGTCGGGCAACCCTCGGCGGGACGGGTCGAGGAGGAAGCCAGCCGGGGACCCCTTCCCGGCCGGGGACTGTTGCGCGGCACTCCACCGCTGGAGTTCCAGGCGGCATTGCCGTCGCTCGGCGAAACGGATCGCGATCAGTACGAGAACCTGACGCGCCAGGCCGAAAAGATGCAGGCGGCCTGGAAGGGGGCAACGCCGTTCCCCATCCGCAACCTCCCCTTCTTGGTCTCGCTGCCTGAGATTCCATCTCCAGGCGTCGCCCGGGGAGCGCCGCGCGTGCTTCTCCTTGGGCAGGACTATGAGACCCTGTCGCCGCTCAGCCTCTCCTTGGACAACGACGGCCCGACCTTCCTGTTGGGAAGTGTTACGCCTCATGCGGGGAAGACGACTCTGTTGCGCACCCTCCTGGTGGGGCTGGCCGAGCGCCATTCACCCGAAGAGGTCCAGTTCCTCCTGCTTGATTTCCACAGTCGAACGTTGGCGCCCTTACGGCGACTCGGGCACGTCCGCGCGTACGTCGGGGCCAAGAATGCCCTGGCCAAGTCGCTTGACTCCATCCTCCAGGAAGTTGACCACCGCCATCAACTGATGGAGCAGTCCTACGAAGCCGATCCCGATGAATTCCAGAGGCGAAACCTTCTCAAGGTCTGGTCGCACCTGTGCGTCGTCATCGACGATTACGACAAGATGTTCGCACAGATCGACGCCGAGCGCCGTTCTCTTCAAGAGTGTCTGAGCCGAGGTGGCGAGCTCGGGATCAGCTTCCTCATCGCCGGACACGTCCCCAGCTTACCTGCGGACTTTGATGACAGCTTCATGATGCGTATCCGAAGACATGGCTGCGGTGTGCTGCTCGGCGGCACCGACGGTCTCGAGCAGTTCAATAATGCCCGGCGTCCACCCGGCGTGGCCGGCTCCGGAATGCCTGCGGGGCGGGGGATGATGGTCCGTCAGGGGACCGCCAGGCTGTTTCAAGCTGCCGCCTACTGGCAACAGGGCGAGGACCCGGATGAGGCCCTAACCCGGAGAGTGCAGCGGATCGTGCAGCAACCCGAGGCGACCCGTGCCGCCGGTTAGTGCGGCTGCAGGGTGAAGGCCGCGGAGAACGACGCAGAAATGCCAGAGGGAGAGACGTTCGATGACGGGGAGATTGGGCCTGGAATGATGAGACGAAGGTTGGAGCCAAGGAATCGCCCCCCGCGTTTTCTGGATGGTGACGGCGTAGGGCGGCATCGGATCGGTTGGAAAGTCGCCGTCGGATCGTTGCTGGGAGTCTGTCTCGCCGGGCTCGCCCTCCCGCTCACCACGGCGCAAGCGCAAGGAGAGGTCGCCTCCCTTCTGATTACACACGTCGACACAAGTACGTTCCCGGCCATGACCCTCTATGCCGTGGCGCGGGATGCCGGCGGTCAGCCCGTCGTGCTGGCATCGTTGGCGAACCTCTCGCTCAAGGAAGACGGAGTCGAGCGCCCCCTCGAGTCCATCCAACCGGCCGAAGTGGGGCTGCGGGTGGCCTTCGTGATCGATTGGGGAGATGGTCTGGTCAACACCGGGGTGAGCCTGGCGACCGTCTTCCAGCGGGCGCGGGACTACATCCAGACCTTCTCCACAGGTCAGCCGTGGATGAAGGCCGGCTTGGATGAGGCGACGGTGATCGTCCAGGAGGGCCCGTCGTCCTTCTTGATCGTGCCGATGACAAGCGATCCGGCGGCGGTCGACGTCGGACTGAGCACCTACCGGGCTCCGCGCGATTCGGACTTACCGCGTCCGGCCAGTTATGGGTCCAATACAGCGGCCGCTCTCCAGCAGGCGCTCGACGAACTGGAGTTCACTCCGGGAGGCGAGGGCAAGTACAAAGTCGTTGTGCTCTTCACGCCTGGCATGCGCGGCGATCTTGATGAGGTGGCGGCGCGCGCCGCCGCTGCCGGCATCCCCCTTCACGTGGTGCTCGTGCGAGATCAAGCGTCGCGCATTTGGGGCGAGGCGCTCCGCCCGCTGGCCGAGGCGACGCTGGGGGGATTTTGGGCCCTCTATGAAGCACGCGACCTGGCCCCGCTGTTCGACCAGATCGCCGGCTGGCGGGAACAGACGGCCCTGGCCTATCACTCGACCTCCACTTCGACCGCGCCCCGCCACGTGCTCTTGGCGCTCTCCAGCGGCGACAAGGTCTTCGAGGCGGAAGACAGCTACACCGCCAGCCCGCTGCCTCCACAACTGACCATCGTGGCGCCTGCCGCCGGGGAGGCCATCGTTCGCGGCGATCCGGACACGCCTACCGCTGCGGCGGCCGCCGACCCGCAATACGTTCTGGTGACCGCCGAGGTCTTCTGGCCGGATGGATTTCCGCGCCAGGTCCAGGCCCAGCTCGTTGTGGACGGCGTCGCCGTGGGGGAAGCCGACATCGTCGAGGGCAGGCTGGTCGGCACGTGGGACGTGCGCGATTTTCGCAGCCGCAGGCCGGTGTCGTCGGTGCTCGAGTTCGATGTCACCGACGAGCTGGGCTACCACGTTGTTTCACGCCCGATCACGGTGACGGTGGAGTACGGGGGCCGCGGCGGATGGGTTATCCCGGATACGGCGGGGTTGGCCGTGGTCATCGTCCTGGCCCTAGCGGCCGTGGCTGTGGCAACGGTGGTCCTGGTCCGGCGCGGTTCCGTTCTGCCCGGGTTGCGCCAGGCGGGGCAAGACGTGGTCGATTTCGTCGAGCGGGTTACCGGGAGGCGCACCTCGCACGTGGCTCGCGCCTTCCTCGTTCCGGTCGAGGGAATGGACCGCTCGGCGCTCAAAGCCTATGAGATCTACGGGACGACGGCGATTGGCCGCTCGCGCCGACACGCCGATCTCCTGTTTCATATCAACGATGAGGACAGCCCGATCAGCCGCTTGCACTGCACGGTGCTGGACGAAGATGACCACTTCGCCTTGCGCGACGAGGACAGCGCCAACGGCACCTACGTCAACGGAGAGAAACTCGAACCGCTGATTCCCCGGGCCCTGCAAGATGGGGATCTCGTCGATGTTGCGCTGGTGGAACGCGGCGGGATCCGCTTCGTTTTTCAATTGCCGCGCCCGGACGGCTCTGCGCCGGACCTCGACGACGAGCTTCGCCTGACCCGGCCGCGCCGGCCGACCGGGCCCGAAATCTGATCGGTCGCCCTGACGGTGGCTGAGACGAGGAACCCGTGGCTCTGACTGACCTATCGGCGATCAAACCCGGCCTGCGCATCGGTCGGCTGAGCGTGGTGGAAGTCTACCCCGAGGGTCGAGGCGGAATGTCTCGGGTGGTGCGGGCTCGCCAGGGGGAGGTTCGCGGCGAGGAGGAAGTCGCCCTCAAGATCAGCCGTGTGGGATCCCACCAGACGTACTACTTCTCAGCGATCCACAAGGAAGTCGAGATCCTTCAGCGCCTCGAGCACCCAGGGGTGGTTCGACTGGCTCCGGTCTCCGACGGGAAGATCCGATTCAAAGAGCGGGCGGTGGAAATCGCCGGAAGCCCGTGGTTCTTCGGGATGGAGTGTCTGTCCGGCGGGTCGCTGGAGAGCTACATCCGGACCGTCGGTCCGCTCAACCTGGGCGAGACGGCCGCCATCGCTCATCAAGTCGGAATGGCGCTCCAGCATGTTCACGATCGTGGATTCGCCCACAACGACGTCAAGCCGGATAACATCCTCTTCCGCCGCAAGCTCAAAGTAGGGGAGCGACTGGAGCCGGTGCTGATCGATTTCGGAGTGGCGGCCAAGCTCGTCCGCCAACAACTCGACGGCTCCGTGGTCTACATGGCTCCCGAGCGGCTGCAAGAGGTGCGCGATCCCGGGCCGCCCGAAGCGCCCGTCGACCCGGCCAAAGCGGACGTGTGGAGCATGGGGATCCTGCTCTACCGGATGCTGATCGGACGGGAGCCGTTCTTGGGCGTCACCGACCGAACGATCACGTCGGCTATCCTGCGCTCGTCTCCTGTTCCCATGGGGAAGACCCGCCAAGACGTCCCACCGGCGATCGACGACTTCGTCATGGAAGGTTGTCTGGCCAAGAGGCCCCAACTGAGGGTGGGGATGGCGGAGTTCGTCGCGTTCATCGAGCGTTACTCCGCCGACTGGCGCACCCGACGAGTGGTTTCCACCAAGCGGCGCATCCTAGGAAAGGGCTGAACCGTGGGTGATCCTCAAGTCGACGAGAGTCGTCGAATAAGCATCCACCATCGGTGGGAGCGTCTCGAGGTCATGGCGAGCAAGGTGAGGGTGATCGGTTGACCCCATCCGACCCGGCCTCTTCCATCTCGGCTTATACCCAGGCGCTTTCGCACATTGGCGCATCGCCGCAGCGCACGTTGCTCGAGGACCGGTCGCGGGTTGGACAGGTTCGAACCGCCGGCGGGCTGCCGGTCATTCTGGCCGTCGTGAGCGACGGTATTGGCGGCGAAAACGCCGGCGAGCGAGCCGCCGAGTTGACGGTGACGACGATCTTTGAGCACCTTGCGCGTTCGACCGGAGAGGACCTGCCGGGGATCCTGCAGTCAGCTCTCGAAGAAGCCAACGTTCGCGTGCTTGCAGAAGCCAAAGCCAGCCGGCGAAAGACGAATATGGGCGCCACGGCCGCCGTCGCCGCCATCGTGCGGAACCGGCTCTACGTGGCCAACGTCGGCGACAGCCGGTTGTACCTGGTTCGGCAAGGGAAGATCGTTCGTTTGACCATCGATCACACCTGGGAAAACGATGCCGTCCGTTCGGGGAAACTTACCCGGCGGGAGGCACATCGCCATCCCCGACGGGACGAAATCGTACGGTTCGTTGGCCAGGACGGCTCGCTCCAGGTGGATCTCGGCCTCTGGCTTCGGGGAGGCGATGAACCGCCGGCCGAAGCACGGAGGGCGCAAGGTTTGCCATTGCAGCCCGGCGACCGAATCGTCGCCTGCACCGACGGGCTGATCAAGTCGCGGCACGATCGACCATCGGCGCACTACGTCGAGGATCAAGAGTTGGCTCAGCTGGCGCTGTCGGCCCATCCCAAACGGGCGGCCGAGCTGTTGGTCCACCAGGCGCTGACACGCAAGGTCGACGATAACGTCTCCGTCGTTGTGGTAGAAATTCCCGGAGGCCCGGAACCCCCGCGGCCGTTCCCGTTGCGGGCCGTGGCCGGGGCCGTTGGGATTCTCTTGGCGGTGGTCGTCTCCGGGCTCCTGGTCAGTCAAGCCTTGGTCAAGTCGAACACGCCGGGATTCCCTTCCGTTCCCAACCTGCCGGCGGGGGTGGCCTATGTTGCAGCATTGCAAGGCACCGCGGAAGTCGATCTCGGAGACGGCGCCTTCCATCCATTGGAGCTCAAGCAGATCCTACCCCTTGGATCGGGCCTTCGATTCCATACCACCGGCGGAAACGCGGCGATTGAGTTGGCGCTCAGTGACGGATCGCTCATCGTCCTCGGACCCGATAGCGCCCTGGCCGTCCTCGCCATCGGGGACGAGAGCGGAGCGGGCGAGAGCATCGTTTCCCTGGAGCAGGGCACGGCGGTCGGAGCGACGCAACCGGACTCTCCGGCGACGCTCGTGCTGACCTCTCCGACGAGCACTCTAGTCACCCTGTCGGGTACGGTGGCGGGCTTCGTCTTTGAATCCTCCAGCGGTCTGTTCCTGGTGGATTGCTTCCATGGTGTCTGTCTGGTCGCGCCCAAAGATATCGAAACGAGCGGCGTCGAGTTGGCAGGAGACCAGCGCGCCTGGACGGATGGAACGGGATCCATCCGAGGGCCTGAGGCATCGCAGAACCATCTGTACGCATTCGCCGACTTCGCCTTCGGCCTGGTTCCCACTCCGACGCCCACACCGACCCCGACTCCAACCCCGACACCATCGCCCACGCGCATCCCGCCGACGCCGACGGAGCGCCCGCCGTCGGAGCCGTCCGGACCGCGCGCCACAAGAACGCCCGAGCCTCCTCCGACTGATCCGCCTAAGCCGACGAAGACACCGAAGAATCCGACGGACGTTCCGCCGGACACCGACGTTCCGCCGGACACGGATGTTCCGGCGGACACGGACGTTCCGCCGGACACCCCGGCCCCTTGACCGTGACCGTAATGAGGAGCCGTCTCATCTCCCAAGCCTTCACGCACGAATCATCGAGTAGTCCGGAGCCGAAGTGAAAAGAACGTCGGCGCAGAAATCGCTCCGATTCGCCGCGGAGCAGGCCGAGGGGAGCGCGTCGCCGCGGATCCTGCATGACCGACTTCACTTGGGATACGTCCGAACGCGCGACGGCCAGGAAGTTCTCCTGGGGATCGTCGCCGATGGCGGCAAATCGCCGCGGGCCGGGGAGGCCGCCGAAGTGGCAGTCCGCAGCGCGGTCGAGGCTGTGGCGCGGTCTTCGGCGGATGGATTAACTCATGCTCTCGCCGCAGGGTTACAGAAAGCAGCCGCGGCGGTGAAAGCCTCTCTCGGCGAAGGCTCGCCTCCGTTGGAGGTTTCGGCGACCGCGGTGTGCGTCTTCCACCGCCGACTCTTTGCTGCCCACGCTGGACGTTCAACCGCCTTCCTCGTGCGTGGAGGCCAAGCCTACCCACTGATGAAATCAACCGGTCCGCTCGGAGCGATGCGGTCGCTGGAACCGATCGCCGGGCCGAAAGAAGGACTGGAGCTCAAACCCGGAGATTGGGTAATGATCGCCTCCGAGGGTCTCACGCGGACGAGCGGCGAGACGGGCCGACCGTACGTGGAACCGTCGGAGATACCTGGTTGCTTGCAGGGCAGCGAGCCGCGAGAGGCCGCTCGTCACTTGATCAGCCTTGCCCTGGGGCGGGACGCAGACGACAACGTATCCGTCGGGCTGATCCGACTGCCCGGGGAGGCCGAGCGCCGGTCTCGCCGCCCGATGTTGTGGGCGATGGGCGCGGCGGCGATGGTCCTGCTCGGCGGCCTTGCCGTGGCGACCTTCATCAACCGGGCACCGGTGACGATGACGGACTTCGGATACGCCGTCGTCCTGGAGGGTTCAGGCCTGGCACAGATGCCAGGAGCGGCCGACCCCGTGCCGCTGGGCCGCCTCGACCTCGTCTCGGCGGGGGCGACCTTGCGAACCTCCTCTCCGATGCAGCTTTCGCTTCAATCCACGGCCGGGGAGCGTGGCAGCCTACCCACAGCGACCCTCTACCTGGCGGCCAATACGCAGGTCGAGCTGGTTCAGCTCGATGCCTATCCCGACAACGCGCCCCCAGACCAAAGCCTTGTACCGGCGATCCTCGAGGTTCAATCGGGTCGAATGCTCATTCCCTTGCGTGGGAGTCCGCGGCCGGTCCACGTGAGGATGGCGGATGGCCTGGCCGTTCTGGATCCCGGGCGGGCAGCCACCCTTGGCGCTCGCCTCGACCTCGATCCAGTCGCTATCGACTGCCTGAGCGGGACGTGCCGGGTATTCGTGGGTTCTAGGAGCGAAATCGCATTGGCCTCGGGGGACAGCCTCCAACTCCCGTCCGGCCTGCAGGTGTCACTGACAGCAAACGAGGTGGAGGCATGGCGGGCGCTGTGCGCGGATTGCTTTGAACCCGCACCTTAGCGGTCACCTTCAATAGGTCCGAGACGTGAGGCTTGCCTTTCGATCACACGTAGGGGCACAGCACGCTGTGCCCCTACACTTCTTGCCGGAGATCAGGTGTCAATCGATCGTCGTGTTGTCCTCCCCCGCGGAGCCTCAGTCGAGACGGGGAGCCACTAGGCAGGGGTTGGATTCTCGAGCGCCCTTCGAACGACAGCGGAAGTTAGGGCGGGTGTCGAAGCAGCTTAAGGCTCGATCTTCATCAGTATCCGTCGGACGTGATCCAGCACGATGTTGACCACCCATTGAGACGCATTCGGGAGCGGTCCTCCGTAGGATCGGTCTAGGACCTCCTCACCAAACGGGCCGACGAAGCGGGCATGCATCTTCAGCCGCGCCTTGTCCTGTTCGAGAGAGACCTGAACCATAACGTCGGCGCCGGGCTGCATCTGCCAAGCGAGCGAGACCTCGCCCAAGTCTCGATCGCTGGGAACGATCAATCCACCCGCAAAGACGTTGCCGGTCGAGGCCAAGGCTGAGGTCAACGCTGCGGCTGTCCCGGACTCGAGGCAGCCGATCCGCCAGCCAAGACCCCGGAGCAGCCTTCCGACCTCACCCTCCAGGCTCTCCTCATCAGCCCCGTAAACGTCTTCGCCGAGACGCTCTCGTAAGGTCGCTTCCAGCTCGCGAACCGACTCTTCCGCCAACCTTTCGCTGCTTGCTTTGGCCGTGAGTCGAACGTCGACGCTGCCGGGGTGAGCCGACAGTCCAACCGATGGATTCTCCAACGTCTCGAGGTCCTGTATCCGGCTGTCGATGACGGACTCGCCGACGCCGGCCGTATGAAGGATCCGCCTCTTGATCACGGCTTGCAGCCGGAGCTTGGTTTTCAAGAGGGGGAGGACGTCCTCCTCGAGCAGGACCTGCAGCTCCGACGGAACGCCGGGTAGGGAGACGACGATAGCGGACCCGGTTTCAAAGTAGAAAGCTGGTGCGGTTCCGACGCGGTTCTCGATCGCCACAGCGCCGTCCGGCAGGTAGGCCTGGCGGCGATTGTTCTCCGAGGGCCGCCGCCGAAACCGGGCGAATCGTTCCTGGATCTGGCCCCACAACTCCTCACGGAACTCCAGAGACCTCCCGAGGGCCTCGGCCACCGCCTGCCGTGTAGGATCGTCGACGGTAGGTCCCAATCCGCCGCAGGTGATGACGGCCTCGGCCCGGGTCAGACTCTCCCGCACGACGGCCGCAATCCGCTCGGTGTTGTCGCCAACGACCGTCGACCGATGCAGGTCGAGGCCGATCGTCTGAAACGCGCGCGCGATCAACTGCGTATTGGTGTCCTGGATCTCTCCGAGGAGCAACTCGGTGCCAATGGCGATAATTTCCGCGGGCATGGTTTCAGACGACGTTGTATTCCGGCGCGAGGCGTCCTTCGGCAAACCGTCCCAGGTCGAGCTGAGAAACGTCGACCGTGACGGCGTGACCAAGGGTGAGGAACTCGGCCATCAACTTGCCGGCGATGGGTCCGTGCATGAACCCATGGCCCGAGAAACCTCCGACCACCCAAAACCCTTCAGTGGAGGTCGGACC
>Ga0184633_10000048_pt1 | contig 30936 bp, 37 predicted proteins | sample PLM31_170_b1_FD_133156 | JGI IMG/M metagenome (GOLD analysis project Ga0184633, IMG submission 133156) | Groundwater sediment microbial communities from an aquifer in East River, Colorado, USA - PLM3-1_170_b1 | ecosystem: Environmental > Terrestrial > Soil > Riparian zone | place: USA: East...
CCTACGACCAAATCGACAAAGCGCCGGAAGAAAGAGAGCGCGGCGTGACAATTAATATTGCCCACGTCGAATACGAAACCGATAAACGCCATTACGCCCATGTCGACTGCCCCGGCCACGCCGACTACATCAAAAACATGATCACCGGCGCGGCGCAGATGGATGGCGCGATCCTCGTTGTCTCTGCCGCGGATGGCCCGATGCCTCAGACCCGTGAGCATATCTTGTTGGCGCGCCAAGTCGGCGTTCCGGCGATCGTGGTCTTTCTTAACAAAGCCGACATGGTTGACGATAAAGAGCTATTGGAGCTCGTTGAGCTCGAAGTTCGCGAGCTACTCTCCAAGTACAAATTTCCGGGCGACGACACGCCGGTCGTTGTCGGTAGCGCGTTGAGGGCTCTCGAAGGCGATACCTCCGAGCTGGGCGAGGGAGCCATCTTAAAGCTCATGGACGCAATCGATTCCTTCGTTCAGGAACCGGTTCGTGAGGTTGATAAGCCTTTCATTATGCCCGTCGAAGATGTTTTTACGATTAGCGGTCGCGGCACCGTCGTTACCGGTCGTGTCGAGCGCGGCATCGTCAAAGTCGGCGAGGAAATTGAAATCGTCGGTTTTAAAGCTACTCAAAAGACGGTCGCGACGGGCGTCGAAATGTTCCGCAAGCTGCTTGATGAAGGGCAGGCCGGCGACAATATCGGAGTCCTCCTGCGCGGCACCAAACGCGAGGACGTCGAACGCGGACAGGTGCTGGCCAAGCCGGGAAGCATTACGCCGCATACCACGTTCAACGCCGAGGCCTATGTGCTCACCAAGGAAGAGGGTGGACGCCACACGCCGTTTTTTAACGGCTATCGGCCCCAATTCTACTTTCGTACAACCGATGTGACCGGCGTCGTGAAATTGCCGGAAGGTACGGAAATGGTCATGCCGGGTGACAATATTAACGTGGAGATTGAGTTAATCACGCCCGTCGCCATGGATAACGGTTTAAAGTTTGCGATCCGCGAAGGCGGCCGGACTGTCGGCGCGGGAGTGGTTACTAAAATCAACCAGTAACTTGACGCCGGCCCAAGGGAGGTTGCCGCCATGCGAGAACTCATAGGATTTGCTTGCGACACGTGTAAGCGTAAGAATTATACTTCGACAAAAAACCGGAAGAAGACCACCGAGAAATTATCTCTCAAGAAGTTTTGTGCCTCTTGCCGGACCCATACCCTGCATCGCGAGGTTAAAGTCTAACGGAGATACAGGGGGTCAGTAGCTCCAATTGGTAGAGCGCCGGACTCCAAATCCGGTTGTTGCAGGTTCGAGCCCTGCCTGACCCGCCATCTCATTGCGTTGGGGAACTTTTCATGGGGGATTGGATCCAAAAGGTTCAGGATGCGGTGCGGCATGGGAGCGAGTTTTTCCAGGAGTCTTGGCAAGAACTTAAAAAGGTCCATTGGCCCTCACGCAAAGAAACTTACACGGCGACGCTGGTTGTGATCGTTGTCGTCATTTTAATATCTATCTACTTGGCGGCGGTTGATTTTGTTCTGACCAAGGCCATTCAAGCGGTTATCGGCTGATCTTCTTAGGTTTTGCTCTATGGCGAAACACTGGTACATCGTTCACACCTTTTCAGGCTACGAACAGAAGGCCAAGGCGGCGCTTGAGGAGCGGATTAAGACCCTCGGCAAGCAAGAATTTTTCAGCGAGATCCTGGTGCCGGTGGAAAAGGTTGTGGAACTGGTCAAGGGAAAGAAAAAGACGTCTTCGCGAAAGTTTTTTCCCGGCTACATCTTGGTCCAGATGGAGTTGAACGATGAGACCTGGCACGTGGTCAAGGAGACTCCTAAGGTGACCGGGTTCGTCGGCGGCAGCACCAATCCTCCGTCGGTAAGCGATGAAGAGGTTAGAGCCATCACCCAGCAGATGGAAGAAGGCGCGATCAAGCCCAAGCCACGGTTCCTGTTCTCCGTGGGCGAGAACGTCAAAGTGGTCGATGGCCCGTTCGCCGACTTCAATGGCGTGGTCGAAGAGGTCAAACCGGATAAGGGTAAGTTGAGAGTGTTGATCAGCATTTTTGGACGAGCGACTCCGGTGGAGCTCGAATTCGTCCAAGTCGAGCGTAACTAAATAAAGGGATCGAACGATGGCTAAGAAAGTGATCGGAGAAATAAAGCTGCAGATACCAGCCGGTCAGGCGAATCCCAGCCCGCCTGTGGGTCCAGCGCTGGGCCAGCGCGGCGTCAACATTATGGAATTCTGCAAAGCTTTTAACGCCGCGACGCAAGCTCAGCAGGGGATGATAACGCCGGTGATTATCACCGTGTACGCTGATCGTTCGTTTACGTTTGTCACTAAGACTCCACCGGCGTCGGTGTTGCTCAAGAAAGCCGCCGGACTTGAAAAGGCCTCGTCCGAACCGGGAAAAACCACAGTCGGAAAAGTCACGCGGGCGCAAATCCGCCAGATTGCCGAACTCAAGCTCAAGGACCTGACCGCAAAGGATGTTGCCGCCGCGGAGAGGTCCGTCGAAGGCACCGCCCGAAGTTTGGGTTTGGAAGTGGAAGGCTAATTTTTTCGTTAATCGGTGCGCTCGTATCGGGCAGAAAACACAAGCATCTATTCTCCTTTAGAGGAATGTCATGAGTGGAAATGGCAAAAACTATCGTGCCTCATTGGCGAAAGTGGACCGCGGCCAGCGCTATCAATTGGAAGACAGTCTGCGCTTGGTGAAAGATACCGCGCGGGCCAAGTTCGATGAAACCGTGGAGATGGCGATTCGCTTGGGCGTCGATCCGCGCCAGGCCGATCAGAATGTTCGTGGCACGGTGACCTTGCCACACGGCATGGGAAAAGCTGTGCGCGTTCTGGCATTCGCAAAGGGTGAGAAAGAAAAAGAAGCGCAAGAAGCCGGCGCCGATTTTGTCGGTAGCGACGATCTCGTGAAAAAGATCAGCGAGGGCTGGCTCGATTTCGATAAGACCGTGGCCACGCCTGACATGATGGGAGCCGTCGGTCGAATTGGCAAGATTTTGGGTCCGCGCGGCCTTATGCCCAATCCACGGACCGGAACCGTCACGGTCGATATCGGCAAGGCCGTGAAGGAAATCAAGGCGGGCAAGTTGGACTACCGCGTGGACAAGGCTGGTATCGTTCACGTGCCCGTAGGCAAGGCTTCATTCGGCGCCGAGCAATTGATCGACAATGCCAAGGCCGTTTTGCTGTCGATTCTTCGCGCCAAGCCGGCATCCGCGAAAGGCAACTACGTCAAAGGTGTGACCGTTGCCACGACTATGGGGCCGGGAATCAAGATCGATCTGGCGCAAATCAGAGCCATGGCCGCCTGAGGAGAAATAGATTTTGCACGATTGAATTGAGTCGGATGGAGATTAGGGAGCAGAGCATGTCGGAATCGCAAGTCGTCCGTGCGAGTCACGGCGAAAAGGCCGAAACGGTTGGCGCCGTTCATCAGCGGCTCAAGTCAGCCAAGTTGGCGATCGTTACGGAATATCGCGGATTGAGCGTTGCCCAAATGACGCGGCTGCGCCGGGAAATTCGCGAAGCAGCCGGCGAGTATCAGGTGATCAAGAACACCCTGGTGCGCCGGGCGCTGAAGGATACCGCGTTTGGCGATCTTGAAAAATTGCTCGAAGGACCGAATGGCTGGGTATTCGCCTACGATGATCCGGTGATGTTGTCCAAGGCGATCATCAAGTTCGCCGACGACACGGACAAGCTGCGGATCAAAGGCGGGATGTTTGAAGGGCGATTCATGGATCCGGCCGGCGTCAAAGTCCTGTCGCAGATGCCCAGCAAGCCGCAGCTTCAGGCCAAGTTGCTAGCGATGATCAACGCGCCGGCAACACAGTTGGTTCGCCTGATACAAGAACCGGGCGCAAGGGTGGTGAGATTGCTCGACTCGGTCCGTAAAACGAGATCTGAGTGAAACAAATTTTTCGCAGAAATAATTAAAGGGGGAACACTCTCATGGAAGGCGTATCAAAAGAACAAGTCAAAGAATTCATCAAAAACATGACCTTGATGGATGCAGCGGCGCTCGTTAAGGAACTCGAAGAAGAATTGGGTGTGAGCGCCGCAGCTCCGGTCGCCGCAGCTGCGGCGGCAGCCGGTCCGGCTGCCGCGGTCGAAGAGAAGACGGAGTTCGACGTCGTACTTGCGGAAGTCGGCGAGAAAAAGATTCAGGTCATCAAAGTCGTGCGTGAACTCACCGGGCTGGGTTTGAAGGAAGCCAAGGATCTCGTCGACGGCGCGCCCAAGTCGGTCAAGGAAGGCGTTGCTAAAGCAGAAGCTGAGTCCATCAAAAAGAAACTCGAAGAGCAGGGCGCGAAGGTGGAGATCAAATAGGCCGCCTGTATTCATGTTCGCTGTTGAATTTTCACTGATGGATCGTCGTTCGCTATTTCAACACAGGAGTACGCATGGCATTTCAAGTCGCCAATAACTTACGCTTTCGACGGAGTTTTGGGCGGATCAGAAAGATTATCGATCTACCCTATTTAATTGAAATCCAAAAAAACTCGTACGATCTCTTCCTGCAAAAGGAGGTCGCTCCGATGGAGCGCCAAGGTCTTGGTTTGCAGGAAGTATTCAAGTCGGTTTTTCCGATCAAGGATTTTAACGAAACAGCGTCTTTGGAGTTCGTCAGCTACTCCCTCGGTGAACCCAAGTACGACGTTGAAGAATGTCATCAGCGCGGTATGACCTATGCAGCTCCTCTAAAAGTCACCGTGCAGTTGGTGCTGTGGGACGTCGATCAGCAGACCGGCGCGCGCAGCATCAAAAACGTCAAAGAGCAGGAGGTCTATTTCGGCGAGATCCCGCTGATGACCACCAACGGTACGTTTATGGTGAACGGTACCGAGCGGGTGATCGTCAGCCAATTGCATCGGTCACCGGGGGTTTTCTTCGAGCATGACAAGGGCAAGACCCACGCGAGCGGTAAGCTGCTATATTCCGCGCGCGTGATTCCGTACCGCGGCTCATGGGTTGATCTGGAATTCGACCCGCGTGACATACTTTACGTGCGCATCGATCGGCGGCGCAAATTCCACGCCACCGTACTATTGCGGGCGCTGGGAATGACGACCGAGGATTTGCTCAATTATTATTATAGGAGCGACACCGTGGTTTTCGACGGGCGCAAGCCGGCTTTGACTTTTAACCCCCATCACTTGTTGGGCGCCAAAGTAAGCGCGGATGTGCGCGACCCCAAGAGCAATGACATCATCGTCAAAGAAGGCAAGAAGTTCACGCGTCCCGTGCTGCGTCAAATGGAAGCCGCCAAAATCAAGCAGGTACCCACGGTCTGGGAAGATATTTTGGGCCGTGTCGCAGCCCACGACGTTGTCGACCCGCAGTCCAAGGAAGTGTTGGTCGAATGCAATCACGAGATCACCCAGGACAAGCTCGACCTGATTCGCGAACGCGGCATTCATCAAATCGAAGTTCTGTTCATCGACGAATCCATCGTCGGTCCGTACTTGCGCAACACCTTGCTCCAGGACCGAATTCGCTCGCCCCAGGATGCGATCCTGGAAATTTACCGGCGTTTGCGGCCGGGGGATCCACCGACCGTCGAGTCGGCGACCAACTTTTTCAACAACCTGTTCTTTAATCCCGATCGCTACGATCTTTCCAAAGTGGGCCGCCTCAAGCTCAACCATCGGCTCAAGCTCAACGTGCCGCTCGAACAAGGAACCCTGCGCAAGGAGGATATTCTAGAGGTTGTGCGCTACCTCATGGAGCTCAAGAACGGCAACGGCTCAGTCGATGATATCGACCATCTCGGAAACCGCAGGGTGCGCGCCGTTGGCGAGCTGGTCGAGAATCATTTCCGTGTCGGACTGGTGCGCATGGAGCGGGCGATCAAGGAAAAAATGAGCCTGCAAGACATCGAAACTTTGATGCCGCAGGAGCTGATCAATTACAAACCCGTCTCCGCAGCGCTCAAGGAATTTTTCGGGTCGAGCCAGCTATCTCAATTCATGGATCAAACCAACCCGCTTTCCGAAATTACTCACAAACGGCGCCTTTCGGCGCTTGGCCCCGGTGGTTTGACGCGCGAGCGGGCGGGTTTCGAAGTCCGCGATGTGCATCCGACGCACTACGGCCGGGTTTGTCCAATCGAGACGCCCGAAGGTCCGAATATCGGGTTAATCGCGTCGCTGACGACCTACGCTCGCGTCAATGATTTCGGATTTATCGAAACTCCTTATCGGGAAGTGGAAAACGGCCGGGTGAGCGATCGTATCCGTTACCTTTCCGCGTTGGAAGAAGAAGATCACGTCATCGCCCAGGCCAACGCGCCGATCGATGGTCGTGGCAATTTTTCCGTCGACTTGGTGTCGGCCCGCAAGGGCGGTGAATTCGTGATGGCGCGTCCGGAGGAAATCAATTTCATGGACGTTTCGCCGAATCAGCTCGTAAGCGTGGCTGCCTCGTTGATCCCGTTCTTGGAAAACGACGACGCCAACCGCGCGCTGATGGGCTCCAACATGCAGCGTCAGGCCGTTCCTTTGCTCAGAACCGAGGCGCCCTTTGTCGGCACCGGCATGGAAAAAATTGTCGCGCGCGATTCCGGCGTCACGATTGTCGCGCGGCGCGATGGCGTAGTGGAGAGCGTCGATTCGACTCGTATCGTCATCAAAGCCGACAAGACTTCCGGTGCGCGGGACACCGGTGTCGATATTTACAATCTGGTTAAGTATCAACGCTCGAATCAAAATACCTGCATCAATCAGCGGCCGATCATCGTCGTCGGCGATCAAGTGAAAGCCGGGGACGTCGTCGCGGACGGACCATCGACCGAAATGGGCGAGCTCGCGCTGGGCCGAAACGTGGTGGTGGCGCTGATGCCGTGGGGCGGATACAACTTCGAGGATTCGATCCTGATAAGCGAGCGGGTGGTCAAGGAGGACATTTATACTTCGATTCACATCGAAGAGTTCGAGTGCGTTTCGCGCGACACCAAGCTCGGTCCCGAAGAGATAACCCGGGACATTCCCAACGTCGGCGACGAGGCGCTCACGGACCTTGACGAGAGCGGAATTATTCGCATCGGCGCCGAGGTCAAGCCCGGTCATATTTTGGTCGGAAAGATCACGCCTAAGGGCGAAACGCAATTGTCGCCGGAAGAGAAGCTGCTGCGGGCGATTTTCGGCGAAAAGGCCGGCGAAGTGCGTGATACTTCGTTGCGGGTCCCGCCCGGCGTCGAAGGCACGGTCATCAACGTGCGAATCTTCTCGCGCAAGGGTTTGGGCAAAGACGAGCGCAGCAAGGCGATTGAAGACGAAGAGGTGACGCGGCTGCGAAAAGACCAGCATGATGAGATCCGTATCCTCCAAGATGGCGCGCTCAGACGGCTCAAAAAGCTTCTCGCCGGTCGTAGATTAGCCGGCAGGATCAGCGACGACAGCCGAAAAGTTTTGCTCAACAAGGGTCAAGAGCTGACCGAGGAAGACCTCGATCAGTTGCCGATGTCCTATTGGGGCGAGATTCGGATCGATAATGAATCGGTGGAGAATGAGCTCGGCCGCATTATCGAGAGCACGACCAGTCAAGTCAATCTGAACAAGCGCGCTTTTGAAGACAAGATTGAAAAGCTCAAAGGCGGCGACGAGCTTCCGCCCGGTGTTATCAAGATGGTGAAGGTCTTTGTCGCGATCAAGCGCAAGCTTCAGGTTGGCGATAAAATGGCCGGCCGCCACGGTAACAAGGGCGTTATCTCTCGTATCCTGCCCGAGGAGGATATGCCTTATCTCGAGGACGGAACACCCGTCGATGTCGTGTTGAATCCCCTCGGCGTTCCATCGCGTATGAACGTGGGGCAGATTCTCGAAGCGCATCTCGGCTGGGCGGCGCGCAGTCTTGGCCACCAAATCGATGAGTTGATGCGGTTGCACCGCCAGGACGGCGACGCGTTGCGGCGCCGGTTGAAAGAGTATCTCAACACCAAAGAGGCAAGCGAATTGATCGAAGGCGCGAAAGAGTCGGAGGTTTTTAAGCTCGCCGAGAAATACCGCGACGGTGTGCGAATCGCTTCGCCGGTCTTCGACGGCGCTGCGGAAGAGGAAATTTTCAATCTGCTGAAGAAGGCGGGATTACCGGCCACCGGCCAGGTAACTCTGTGCGATGGCCGAACCGGCGAGCCTTTCGACGGCAAAGTGACCGTCGGCGTCATGTACATCATGAAGCTGCATCACTTGGTTGACGACAAGATTCACGCGCGCTCCACCGGGCCATACTCACTCGTGACCCAGCAACCGCTTGGCGGCAAGGCGCAGTTCGGCGGTCAGCGCTTGGGCGAAATGGAAGTTTGGGCGTTAGAAGCCTACGGCGCGGCCTACACGCTCCAAGAAATGCTCACGGTTAAATCGGACGATGTCGTCGGCAGGACGCGCATGTATGAAGCTATCGTTAAAGGCGACAATCTGCTCGAGCCCGGATTGCCCGAGTCGTTCAACGTGATGGTCAAGGAATTACAGAGTTTGGGCCTCGACGTAGAATTGGTCGAAGAAAAAAAGTAGGGAACCCCAGTCAGGCTGTGCCGCTCAAACCGGAGGTGATCTCTTTATGGAAGATCTGTTCAACTTATTCGAAAAACCGAAGAATCCACTAAGTTTTAACGCGATTAAAATTTCCGTCGCGTCGCCCGACAAGATCCGTTCCTGGTCGCATGGCGAAGTGAAGAAGCCCGAAACGATCAATTATCGTACCTTCAAGCCGGAGCGCGACGGCTTATTCTGCGCCAAAATTTTTGGTCCGACCAAGGATTACGAATGCAATTGCGGTAAATACAAACGCATGCGCCACCGCGGCGTGGTCTGCGAAAAATGCGGTGTCGAGGTTATTCAATCCAAAGTGCGCCGCGAACGCATGGGTCATATCGAGCTGGCGACTCCGGTAGTTCATATCTGGTTTCTCAAGAGCTTGCCGAGCCGCATCGGCGCCCTGCTCGATATGTCGCTCAAGGAAATCGAGAAAGTACTCTATTTCGAATCCTACATTGTCATCGATCCGGGCGAGACGCCGCTGCAGTACAAGGAGTTATTGAGCGAAGCGCGCTACCGCAAAGCGGTCGAAGAGCATGGCGGCAAATTCGTCGCTGGGATGGGCGCAGAGGCTGTGCGAAAGCTGCTCAAGGCCATCGACGTAAACAAACTGGCCGACGAACTGCGCCAAGAAATGCGCGATGCCAATTCCGAAGTGCGGCGCAAAAAAATGGCCAAGCGGTTAAAGGTTATTAGCGCATTCAAAACCTCCGGTAATCGGCCGGAATGGATGGTTATGGAAGTGATCCCGGTGATTCCACCGGATCTTCGGCCATTGGTGCCGCTCGATGGCGGGCGGTTTGCGACTTCCGATTTGAACGATCTCTATCGTCGGGTGATCAACCGCAACAACCGTCTCAAACGGCTGATGGAGTTGAGCGCGCCGGACATGATTATCCGCAACGAAAAGCGCATGCTGCAAGAAGCGGTCGATGCTCTGTTCGACAACGGTCGGCGCGGTCGCGCCATCACCGGCCAAAATCGCCGGCCGCTTAAATCCTTGAGCGATATGCTCAAAGGCAAGACCGGCCGATTTCGTCAGAACTTGCTCGGCAAGCGCGTCGATTACTCGGGCCGCTCGGTGATCGTGGTCGGACCGGAGCTGCGGCTGCATCAATGCGGCCTGCCTAAGAAAATGGCTTTGGAATTATTCAAACCATTTATTTACAACAAGCTCGAAGAGCGCGGTCACGTAACGACCATCAAAAGCGCCAAGAAAATGGTCGAGCGCGAGCTGCCGGAAGTTTGGGATATTCTCGATGAAGTGATCCGTGAACACCCGGTGCTGCTCAACCGCGCGCCGACGCTGCATCGTCTTGGTATCCAAGCGTTCGAGCCGATCTTGATCGAAGGCAAAGCGATTCAACTCCATCCGCTCGTGTGCGCGGCCTATAACGCGGATTTCGACGGTGACCAGATGGCGGTGCATGTGCCGCTCTCCGTCGAAGCGCAAGTCGAAGCCCGGGCGCTGATGATGTCGACGAACAATATTCTGTCCCCGGCCAACGGCAAGCCGATCATCGTGCCGACCCAGGACATCGTCTTGGGGCTCTATTACATGACACGCGATCGTTTGCATGCCAAAGGGAGCGGTCGTCTCTTCAGCAATCCGAACGAAGCGCGAATTGCCTACGATCAGGGCGAAGTCGCTCTGCAAGCGCCGGTCACCGTGAGAATCAACGGCGAGCGTGTGGATACCACGGTCGGGCGCGTGTTGCTCTATGAGATCGTGCCAACGGTTATCCCGTTCAAGGAAGTCAACCGGGTGATGAAAAAGAAAGAGCTCGCCAACCTGATCGATGTGAGCTACCGCTTGGCCGGCAATAAGGCGACCGTTATCCTCGCCGATCGCTTAAAGGACATCGGTTTCCAGAACGCCACCAAGGCGGGAATCTCCATTTCCATTAAAGACATGCTCATCCCACCGAGCAAAGAAGCGCTGCTCAAAAAAGCCCACGATGACGTGCGCGAGATCGAAGAACAGTACAAAAACGGGCTGATTACCGACGGTGAACGTTACAATAAGGTCGTCGACATCTGGGCGGAAGTAACGGACCGAATCGCGGACGAAATGCTGCGGGACCTGGGTACGGAGATGGTCACCGATGACAAAGGCCACGAAGTTTCGGTGCCGAGCTTTAATCCAATTTTCATGATGGCCGACTCCGGCGCCCGCGGCAGCGCACAGCAGATTCGCCAGTTGGCCGGCATGCGCGGCTTAATGGCCAAACCCTCGGGCGAAATCATCGAGACGCCGATTACCGCGAATTTCCGCGAGGGGCTCACCGTGTTGCAATATTTCATCTCGACCCACGGCGCGCGCAAGGGTCTCGCCGATACCGCGCTAAAAACCGCAAATTCCGGCTATCTAACGCGTCGGTTGGTGGACGTCGCGCAAGATGCGGTGATCGCCGAACAGGATTGCGGCACCATGGACGGTATCGAAATCACGCCGTTGATGGAAGGCGGCGAGATCATCGAGCCGCTGGGTGATCGCGTGCTCGGGCGTGCCGCGTTGGAAGATGTCAAAGACCCATTCACCGGGGACGTGATCGTCAAAGCGAACCAGGAAATCAATGAAGAATTGGTCCAGCGGATCGAAGACGCCGGCTTGGAGCGGCTCAAGATCCGCTCGGTGTTGACCTGCGCTACTCGCCGCGGCGTTTGCGTGATGTGCTACGGCCGCGATCTCGGCCGTGGACATATGATCAACCTAGGCGAGGCGGTCGGCGTGATCGCGGCGCAGTCCATCGGCGAACCGGGAACTCAGCTGACGATGCGCACCTTCCACATCGGCGGCACCGCCAGCCGGCGCGCCGAGCAGACTACTTTGGAGTCGCGCAACGACGGTTTTATCAAGTTCATCAATGTCAACACCGTCGCCAACAAAGACGGCGATCTGGTGGTGATGAACCGCAACGGCGAAGTTGCCATCGTCGACTACCCGGAGGGTGAAAAAGGCCGTGAGCGTGAGCGTGAACGCTATCCGGTGGTCTACGGTGCCAAGTTCAAAAAGAAAAACGGGGCGCGCGTCAAAGCAGGCGAGCTCTTGGCCCAATGGGATCCATATACGCTTCCAATTCTCACGGAAGTGAGCGGCGAGATCAAATTCGGTGACGTCATCGAAGGGGTCACAATGGAAGAAAAGGTCGACGAGCGAACCGGCCTTTCGACCAAGGTTATCACCGATTCCAAAGATGTCGACAAACGACCGCGTATCTCGATCAAGAATGTTGAGGGACAGACCGCGCGGCTGTCGGCTACATCGGAAGCGCGTTATCTCATTCCGGTGGGCGCGCACATCAACGTCCAGGAGGGACAGAAGGTTTTTGCCGGCGACGTCTTGGCGAAGATTCCGCGCGAGACGACCAAGACCAAGGATATCACGGGTGGTCTACCTCGCGTTGCCGAGCTTTTTGAGGCGCGCAAGCCGAAAGAATTTGCCGTTATCACCGAAATCGACGGCGCGGTGTCTTTCGGCAAGGACACCAAGGGGAAACGTAAAGTAATCGTCACACCCGAAGTCGGTGAGCCTCGGGAATATCTGATCCCCAAGGGTAAGCATATCAGCGTTCACGACGGCGATCGCGTTCGGGCCGGCGAGGCATTGATGGATGGCTCGTCCAACCCGCATGATATCCTGAACATTCTGGGCGAAAAAGCGCTAGCAAAGTACTTGGTCGACGAGGTGCAAGAGATTTATCGCCTGCAAGGTGTACGCATCAATGATAAGCACATCGAGGTTATCGTCCGGCAAATGCTCCGGCGCGTGCGCATCAAGGAGGTGGGCGACACCGATTTCCTGGTCGGCGATCAAGTCGAGAAATGGCGCTTCGACGAGGAAAATCAAAAGTCGATCGTCAAACGGGGCAAACCCGCGGTCGCAGAACCGCTGCTACTTGGAATCACTAAGGCGTCACTCTCGACAGAGAGTTTCATCTCGGCGGCGTCATTCCAGGAAACGACTAAGGTGCTCACGGAAGCAGCCATCCACGGCAAGGTCGATCTTCTTTGCGGTCTGAAAGAAAACGTAATTATGGGCCGTTTGATTCCCGCCGGGACGGGCGTGAGCAGATATGCCAAAGCGGAAATTGAAATCGATGAACCGGAGGGTCCGAGCGCGGGAATTGCGGAAGCCGTCGAGGGATGAGCTTTGACAATGAGAATTTATTTTGTTATTAACAGGATTTTCCTAGGGGAGATTGCAGAGCAAAGTCCTCCCCAGATTCCGAATCCAATTTACGACGGGAAATATGCCAACGATTAGCCAATTAGTGCGTCAAAGCCGCGAGAAGCAACGGCCGAAAAATACCGCTCCCGCGCTGCAAGGTTGCCCGCAAAAACGAGGCGTCTGTACGCGCGTCTATACCTCGACGCCAAAAAAGCCCAACTCAGCACTGCGTAAAGTGGCGCGCGTTCGCCTGACCAACGGTATAGAAGTAACTTCCTACATTCCGGGCGTCGGGCATAATTTGCAGGAACACTCGGTGGTGCTTATTCGCGGCGGGCGCGTGAAGGACCTACCCGGCGTCCGCTACCATATCGTGCGTGGAACGTTGGATTCGATCGGGGTTCAAGAAAGACGACAAAGCCGCTCCAAGTACGGCGCCAAGAGGCCGAAGTAAAGTTTTATGCCGCGCAAAGGTGAAGTCCGAAAACGGGAAATTCTGCCGGACCCCAAATACGGGGACAAGGTCGTGGCGAAGTTCGTCAATACGATCATGAACCGCGGCAAGAAGAGCGTCGCCGAGACGATCTTATATCGCTCGTTGGATATCGTCGCCGCAAAAACCAAAGAGGATTCTCTCGGTGTGTTCAAGCGGGCCATCGAGAATACGCGCCCAACGGTCGAAGTCCGCTCGCGTCGCGTGGGCGGGGCCACCTATCAGGTTCCGGTCGAAGTCCGGCCGCAACGCCGCTTGTCACTCAGTATGCGATGGCTTATCGACGCGGCTCGCGAGCGGGCGGAAAAATCAATGGAGGAAAAATTGGCGGCGGAAATGATCGATGCTGCCAATAACCGCGGTACGGCAATTAAAAAGAAGGAAGATACCCATCGAATGGCGGAGGCCAATCGGGCATTCGCGCATTATCGTTGGTAGAGTAAGAACGAAATTGATTTCGAGGTAAAGGAGGCGGTTGCACCGCCTCCTTTTTTTCCGACAAGAAAAAAAATGGCGCGAACTGTTCCACTGGAGAAAACTCGGAATATCGGCATTATGGCACATATCGATGCCGGTAAGACGACAACGACCGAGCGGATTCTCTATTACACCGGGATCAATTATAAGATCGGCGAAGTGCACGAGGGAACGGCGACGATGGATTGGATGGTACAGGAGCAAGAGCGCGGTATCACGATTACCTCCGCGGCTACGACTTGCTCTTGGCGGGATCACCGCGTGAATATCATCGACACGCCGGGTCACGTCGATTTTACCATCGAAGTAGAACGTTCGCTGCGGGTGCTCGATGGCGCGGTGGCAGTTTTTTGTTCGGTCGGTGGCGTCGAGCCGCAAACTGAAACGGTTTGGCGGCAGGCCAATAAATATCGCGTGCCCCGCTTGGCTTTCGTCAATAAAATGGACCGGCTTGGCGCGGACTTCTTTCGCGTCGTCAAAATGATCGAAGATCGTCTGGGCGCCCGCCCGGCTGTGCTGCAGCTGCCGGTCGGCGCGGAAGACAAATTCGTCGGCATCGTCGATCTAGTGACCATGAAGGCGGTTGTCTGGGAGGACGAGAGTCTGGGCGCCAAGTTTCGTGAGGCGCCGATACCGGTCGAGCTCAAAGCGCAAGCCGAAGAATATCGGGAGAAGCTGATCGAAGCCGCCGCCGACTGCGACGAAGCGATCATGGAGAAATATCTCGAAGGTAAAGAAATCGGCGAAGCGGAGCTGCGCAGGGCGATTCGCGCGGGGACTCTTTCGCTGAAGATCGTACCGATTCTATGCGGCTCGGCCTTTCGCAACAAGGGTGTGCAGCCCATGCTCGACGCGGTTGTCGATTATCTCCCTTCACCGCTCGATATTCCGCCGGTTAAAGGTGTTGAGCCGGGCACCGACAAGCCTGCCGAGCGACCGGCCAGCGACGATGCGCCGTTTTCCGCCCTGGCGTTTAAGATCATGACCGATCCCTTCGTCGGTACGTTGACGTTTTTCAGAGTATATTGCGGAGCCATCAATTCCGGTGCTAGCGTCTACAATTCAACGAAAACGAAAAGAGAACGAATCGGTCGCTTGCTTAAGATGCACGCGAACAAACGCGAGGAAATCAAAGAAGTCTACGCCGGCGACATCGCCGCCGCGGTCGGCTTGAAGACTGCCACCACCGGCGATACGTTGTGCGACGAAAACAAACCGATCGTTCTGGAATCGATCGACTTTCCCGACCCGGTTATTTCGATTGCCATAGAGCCGAAAAGCAAAACGGACCAGGAAAGGCTCGGCTTATCTTTACAGAAGCTCGCCACCGAAGACCCGTCCTTCAAGGTTCGAACCGACGAGGAAACCGGACAAACGATTATTTCCGGCATGGGCGAGCTGCATTTGGAAATCATCGTCGATCGTCTGCTGCGTGAATTCAACGTCGGTGCCAACGTCGGCAAACCTCAAGTCGCTTACAAAGAAACCATTCGCAAGAAAGTAGAACAGCAAGGTCGGTTCGTTCGCCAGACCGGTGGTCGCGGCCAGTACGGCGATGTTTGGATCACCCTCGAGCCGCAGCAGCCGGGCGCCGGTTTTGAATTCGTCGATGCTGTCAAAGGCGGCTCGATTCCGCGGGAATATATTCCTGCAGTCGAAAAGGGGATAAAGGAGGCCACGGAAAACGGCCCGCTTGCCGGTTATCCGGTGGTGGATGTCAAAGCGACGCTTTTCGACGGCGGCTATCATGACGTCGACTCCTCGGAGATCGCGTTCAAGATCGCCGGCTCGATGGCATTCAAAGCAGCGACGCGCAAAGCCAGTCCGGTCTTACTGGAGCCGATCATGTCGGTGGAGGTGGTGGTGCCCGAAGTTTTTATGGGAGACGTAATCGGTGATATCAGTTCACGGCGCGGCAAGGTTTTGGGCATGGACACGCGGCCGGCGGCGCAGGCGATCGACGCGCGCGTTCCGTTGGCGCAGATGTTCGGCTACGCCACGGACCTCCGCTCGATGACCCAAGGACGAGCCACCTACACCATGCAGTTTTCCCACTACGAGCCGGTGCCGGCCGCGGTTGCGGAAGGAATTATCGCAAAATTGGACGGCAAGTCGGATGAAGACGTATGAACGAGAAGATTAGAATTCGGCTGAAAGCCTACGACCATCGCGTGCTCGACCAGTCGGTGGGTGAAATTGTCGAAACCGTCAGGCGCACCGGTGGCAGAGTAGCGGGACCGATTCCGCTGCCGACGAGAATCGAACGATTCACAGTCAACCGTTCGCCCCATGTCGACAAGAAGTCGCGCGACCAATACGAAATCCGCACCCATAAGCGGCTCCTCGATATTCTCGAGCCGACCCAACAAACCATCGATGCATTGGGCAAACTCGATATAGCGGCAGGAGTGGACGTGGAGATCAAGCTCCAATAGCCGAGCAGAAATGGACCAGCCGCCAAGTTAATCAGTATGGAACGCTAATATGACGGGAATTATCGGAAGAAAAATCGGCATGACACAGATCTATAACGCGGAGGGAAATGTTATTCCCGTCACCGTCGTTCAGACCGGTCCTTGTGTCGTTGTCCAAAAAAAACTGACTGCGACCGATGGTTATAACGCGCTTCAAGTTGGTTTTGGCGCGAAAAAAGCGCAGCGAGTCAACAAGGCGGCGCAAGGCCACATGGCAAAGGCCGGTAAGGGAGCCTTCGAAGTGCTCAAAGAGTTTCGCCTCGATGACGTGTCGCAGTATGAAATCGGTCAGGAGATCAAGGTCGGCGATATGTTTAAAGCAGGCGACCGCGTCGATGTTTCCGGTATCTCCAAGGGGCATGGCTTTACGGGTGTCATCAAGCGCTGGTCGTTTGCCGGCTTTCCCGGCTCACACGGCACCCATGAATATTTCCGGCACGGCGGATCGATCGGTAACCGTTCGTTTCCCGGGCGCGTGCGCAAAGGCAAAAAAATGGCCGGACACTGGGGCAACGAACAAGTTTCGACGCAAAACTTGGAAGTGGTAGAAATCCGCGCAGAAGAAAATTTGATGTTGGTACGCGGCGCGGTGCCCGGCGCCAAGCGAGGAGTCGTGATTTTGCACCCGGCGGTAAAAAGGTAAGAGCGATGGAAGTCCACGTTATTCAGCCTACGCTCAATGAAGCGATATTCGGAGCCAAGACGCGTGCTCATTTACTCCATCAAGCGGTTCTGATGCAACTGGCCAATCGCCGAGCCGGCACGGCGGCGACGAAATCAAAGGGATTCGTCCGCGGCGGCGGCAAAAAACCTTGGCGCCAGAAGGGCACGGGGCGGGCGCGCGCCGGCAGTATTCGCTCGCCGATCTGGGTCGGCGGCGGTACCACGTTCGGTCCGCAGCCGCGCGATTATTCTTATCGCATGCCGAGAACGGCCCGACGCGAGGCCTTGCTTTCCGCCCTCAGCCTGAAAAATCGCGACGGCAAGATCGTCGTCGTCGATAGGTTTGAGCTCGACCAAGCCAAAACCAAGCTCATGGTCCAAGCGCTCGCGGAATTGAAAGTTGAAAGCGCCCTGATCATCATCGCTCAATCCGACGCCAAAATTGAGCGTTCCGCGCGCAATTTACCTAAGGTAAAAGTGCTGCGTGTCGAAGGCTTGAACGTTTACGATCTGTTGCGTTATGAGCACCTAATTCTGACGGATGGAGCGCTCAAGCTGCTCGAAGGAAGGTTGGCGGCATGAAGAGTCCGCGAGATGTGATTCAAGCCCCGCTGATCTCGGAGAAGGGAACACAGCTGACCGAGAGCTTTAATCAAGTGCTGTTTAAGGTGCGCCCGGACGCCAACAAGATCGAAGTCAAGCATGCAGTCGAAACCTTGTTCAAAGTGAAAGTCGTACAGGTACGCATGGCGCGTTATTTAGGCAAGATACGCCGTATCGGAAGAAATATGGGGCGGCGCTCCGACTGGAAAAAAGCTTTCGTTACCCTAAAAGAAGGCGACAAGATCGATTTCTTCGGCGGCGCGTAAAACAAGACCGTGAGAATGACAGATGGGGATTAAAACATACCAACCCACCTCCGCGGGTATCCGCTTTCGCACCGGGCTTACGTTTGAAGAGGTGACTAAAACCAGCCCGGAAAAAGGTTTGCGCGAGCGGCTCAATCGCAGCGGCGGGCGAAATAATACCGGACGCATCACCGCGGATCACCGCGGCGGCGGTCACAAGCGAGTCTACCGCTTGATCGACTTCAAGCGTGATAAACGTAATGTGCCGGCGAAGGTCGAGGCGATCGAATACGATCCCAACCGCTCGGCGCGCATAGCACTGCTCTGTTATGCCGACGGTGAGCGGCGCTACATTCTCGCGCCCGAACGCTTGCGGGTGGGCGCCTCGGTTGTGTCCGGCGATGACAACGTCGACATTCAACCGGGCAATTCCTTACCGCTTAAATTCATTCCCGTCGGCACGGTGGTGCACAATATCGAGCTCAAATTGGGCAAAGGTGGGCAATTGGTACGCAGCGCCGGCCTGGGCGCGCAGCTCATGGCCAAGGAAGGATCCTATGCGCTGCTCAAGCTTCCATCCGGCGAGTTGCGCAACGTGTTCGCCGAATGTCGAGCGACGGTGGGTCAAGTCGGTAATGCGGACCAGGAAAATGTTTCCTGGGGTAAAGCGGGCAGAATGCGTTGGTTGGGCTTTCGCCCGGCTTCGCGCGGCATTGCGATGAATCCCGTCGATCACCCGCACGGGGGCGGCGAAGGCCGCTCCAAGGGCAATCACCCGATGACACCGTGGGGCAAGCCGACAAAGGGTTATAAGACGAGAAAGAACCAGTCCACAGACAAGTACATCGTGCAGAGAAGAAAGGGCAGGTAGCCATGGCGCGTTCGGTCAAAAAAGGGCCCTTTATCGACCAACATCTGATTAAGAAAATCAGCGCGATGAACGATTCGCGCCAGAAACAAGTCGTTCGTACCTGGTCGCGCCGCTCGACGGTCACTCCGGAAATGGTCGGACATACGATCGGCGTGCACAACGGCAGGAAGTTTATTCCGGTTTTTGTCAGCGAAAACATGGTCGGCCATAAACTCGGCGAATTTGCCCCGACCCGGACTTTCTACGCTCATTCGGGCGATCGCAAGGCCGAAGCTAAGGAAACGACCGGCGCACCCGTCCCAACGGCACCCGGAGCAGCACCGAGAGCGGCGGCAGCCGCGCCAAGGCCGGCGACGGCGCCAACGCCAAAGCCATGAGCGGGATTGGTTGATATAGATCCCGGGATTCAACAAGGTATCGTTTGACTAAAGTTAGCTAGAGTATGGAAACCCGCGCGATCACGAAATTTATTCGAGTCTCACCGCGAAAAGTTCGGCTGGTGGTCGATCAAATTCGCGGTAAGGGTGTCGAGGAAGCGTTAAGCATTCTTAAATTTATTCCCAAACGTTCGGCGGGAATCGTCGCCAAGACCGTGCGCACGGCGGTGGCCAATGCCGAAAACACCCAAAGCGTCGATGTCGATCGTCTTTTCATCAAGCAGGCAAAGGTTGACGAGGCCGGCATGTGGAAGCGCTTCACATCCCGCGCCCAGGGTCGCGCCACCCGGGTGCGTAAGCGGCTTAGCCACGTTACCATTGTAGTCGACGAAGCGAGTGAGAGGAGTTAGCGGCCAATGGGTCAGAAAACGCATCCAAAATTATTTCGCCTCGGGGTGATCGAAACGTGGGACTCCAAATGGTTTGCACGGCACGATTATCCCAAGCTCCTCCATGAAGATTTTCGGGTGACAAAGTTTCTCAAGAGCCGGCTCTATCACGCGGGTATTTCGCGCATCGAGATCGAACGGGCGGCCAACAAAGCAAAGATCAATATTCACACGGCGCGCCCGGGCATCGTGATCGGCAAAAAAGGCGCCGAAATCGAAAAACTCAAAGAGGAAATCAGTAAGCTTACCAAGCGCGACACTTACATTAATATCCACGAGGTGAGACGGCCGGATCTGGACGGTCAGCTGGCCTCGGAAAACGTCGCTTTGCAATTGGAGAGGCGCGTGGCGTTCCGCCGCGCGATGAAAGAAAGCGTCTCCCGTGCCATGCGCATGGGCGCGCAGGGCGTTAAGATTCAATGCGCCGGCAGGTTGGGCGGCTCAGAGATCGCGCGCACGGAGTGGTATCGCGAGGGGCGAGTGCCGCTACACACGCTGCGTGCGGATATCAGTTATGGTTTCGCCGAAGCGCGCACCACCTACGGCGTGATCGGCGTCAAAGTGTGGATTTTTAGAGGCGAGGTATTGACTGAAGAAGAAGAGCAGCAAAAGGCGATGCTGGGTGGGTGATCGATTGCTTCGAACCGCGCCGATTCGTGAAACATAGTTAAACGACCATGCTGGAACCGAAAAAAGTAAAATATCGCAAGCTTCAAAAAGGCCGGCGCCGTGGCACGGCGCATCGTGGCTCGACCCTCGCGTTCGGTGACTTTGGCCTCAAGGCGGTGGGGCGCGGCTGGATGAGCGCGCGCGAGATCGAAGCAGCGCGCGTGGCGCTGACGCGCTATCTCAAACGCGGCGGCAAGGTTTGGATTCGCATTTTTCCCGATAAGCCTTTGACCAAAAAACCCCTTGAAACCCGCATGGGAAAGGGCAAAGGGCCGCTTGAAATGTGGGTTGCGGTGATTCAGCCCGGTCGAATTTTATTCGAGATGGAAGGCGTTGAAGGCGCGCTCGCCAAAGAGGCTTTTCGTTTGGCGGCGCACAAGCTTTCAATTCCAACGATCACCGTGCAGCGCCGAGGCGTCGTCCATGGAAGCTAAAGCACTGCGCGATATGAGTGTCGACGATCTGACCCAGAAACAAGCATCGCTGCGCGAGGAAATCTGTCACTTGAAGCTCAAACGCGCGACGAGCCGGTTGGATAACCCGATGAAGTTAAGAGAAACCAAGCGGGACTTGGCCCGCGTCGAAACGATTCTGCGGCAGAAAGCGCTCCAGGGTTAGAGAGGCTGAGAATGAATATTCGAGGATTGACGAAAGAGCGCAGTGGGGTGGTGGTGAGCGACCGCATGCAGAAGACGGTGGTGGTTTCCGTCGAGCGCACGGTCATGCATCCAAGGTATAAAAAAATCCTGCGACGCCGCAGTAAGGTCAAGGCTCATGACGAGAGCAACCAGTGTCATGTCGGTGATCGCGTACTGATCGTGGAGTGCCGCCCGCTGAGCCGCGATAAACGCTGGCGCGTGTCTAAGGTCCTCGAGCGAGGGCAAATCGCGGTGGAAGAACCCAAAGCAGCGGACGCTTAGTTTTTGTTTTTGCGCGAGGCGGTCGAGGTTGATTCATGATCCAGATGCGAACGACGTTAGATGTGGCGGACAACTCCGGCGCGCGCCGGGTTCAGTGTATCAAGGTATTAGGCGGCAGTAAGCGAAAATACGCGTCCATCGGCGATATCATCGTGGTCTCGGTGAAGGAAGCGATCCCTAACGCAAAGGTTAAAAAGGGCGATGTCATGAAAGCGGTAGTCGTGCGCACGGCCAAGGAATTGGGCCGGCCGGACGGCAGCTATATTCGCTTCGACAATAACTCGGCGGTGCTGATCGATAATCAAAAAGAACCGATTGGAACACGTATCTTCGGGCCGGTGGCGCGCGAACTCAGGGCTAAGAAGTTCATGAAAATTATTTCGCTCGCGCCGGAAGTGCTGTGATCGCAGATCGAGGAGAAAGTGCTCGTGGAGATTCGTAAAAACGACAGCGTGATGGTGATCGCGGGTAAGGAACGGGGCAAAACCGGAAAGATTCTTCGGGTGCTGCCGGAAAAAAGTGCTGTCATCGTTGAAAGACTCAATCTCGTCAAGCGCCATTCCAAGCCGCGCGGCCCACAGCAGCCCGGCGGTATTGTTGAAAAGGAAGCGGCGATCCATTCATCCAATGTCATGATCATGTGCGATAAGTGCAATGCGCCGGTGCGGATCGGCCGAAAAATTCTCGCGGATGGCAAGAAGATTCGTATCTGTCGCAGCTGCAATGAAGCATTAGATTAGTGAAACGACCATGGCGCGATTAAAAACGAAATATCGAAACGAAGTCGTTGCGGGCATGATGAAGGAGTTTAGCTACAAGAACGCCATGCAGGTGCCGCGGCTGGAGAAAATCACATTAAACGTTGGGGTGGGCGAGGCGACGCAGAATGTCAAAGCCATCGATGCGGCGGTGGCTGAGATCACGGTGATCGCCGGCCAAAAGCCGGTGGTTACCCGGGCGAAAAAGGCGATCGCCAACTTCAAGCTGCGCGAAGGCGTGCCGATCGGCTGCATGGTAACGCTACGGCGCGAGCGCATGTATGAATTTTTGGACCGTTTGATTCACGTGGCGCTGCCGCGGGTGCGCGACTTCAAGGGCATTTCCGACCGTTCCTTCGACGGTCGGGGCAACTATTCATTGGGCTTGCGGGAGCAGATCATATTCCCCGAAATTCAGGTCGACAAAGTGGAAAAATCCCGCGGTATGACGATTACCATCGCCACCACGGCAAAAACGGATGAGGAAGGTCGGGCCCTGCTCAAATTGATGGGCATGCCGTTCGTCAGTCAGTCTTAGAGGAGAATCCCATTGGCCAAGACATGTCTTCGCATCAAGGCCGAAAGGCCGAATAAATTCAAAGTGCGCGAATACAATCGCTGTCCGCTGTGTGGTCGGTCGAGGGCTTTTTATCGGCGTTTTCGCATGTGCCGGCTCTGTCTGCGCGATCACGCGCGCAAGGGTCATATCCCCGGACTGACTAAAGCGAGTTGGTGAGCTCTGGAGAAAACTATGGGAATGACCGATCCAATCGCCGACATGTTAACTCGCATTCGCAACGCTTCGCGGGCGCGGCATCAAAAAGTGGCCGTACCGTGGTCGAGGTTGAAAGAAAATATCGTTAAGATTTTAATCGATGAAGGATATCTCAGGGAGCAAAAGAAGGTGAAAGCCGCCGTCGGCGCGGGCGAGGAGATCGTCATAGCACTCAAGTTCGACCGTGAAAACCAGCCGATCATAACGGGAATGAAGCGTGTGAGCACTCCGGGCCGGCGGGTTTACGTCGGCGCCAACGCCGTCCCGCCGGTTCGCAAGGGACTGGGCATCAATATTTTGTCGACGCCCAAAGGCATTCTCGTCGATCGCGAGGCGCAAAGGTCGAAGGTCGGCGGCGAACTGATTTGCTCGGTGTGGTAGGCCAACTCGAGGTATAAAGTGTCACGTATCGGAAAGCTGCCTGTAACGATTCCCGCCGGCGTTAAAGTCGCCGTCGAAACCGACTCGGTACGTATCGAGGGACCGAAAGGGAAACTGCAAACCATCGTTCCCGAAGGCGTCCATGTGAAGGTCGAAGGTAACGTGGTGCGCGTCGAGCGTGAAACCGATGATCGAAAGATGCGTGCGCTGCACGGTCTGACCCGCAAGTTTATCGCCAACATGGCCCAAGGGGTGAGCCAGGGATTTAACCGAATTTTGGATATCAATGGCGTCGGCTATCGCGCTGAAGTAAGAGGTCAAGAGATTCACATGACCTTGGGCTATTCTCATCCCGTGGTTTTTGCTCTGCCGCAGGGGGTGACCGCTGCGGTGGAACGTCAGATTATTATCACTCTGAGCAGCGCCGATCGACAATTGCTCGGCGAGACCGCAGCAAAAATTCGCAGCCTGAGACCACCCGAGCCGTACAAGGGAAAGGGTATCAAGTATCGCGAAGAAGTAATTAAGCGCAAAGCCGGTAAAGCCGTTGGCTCGGCGGCGGCCAAGTAGGGCTTTGAGGACCAAAGATGGCGAATAAACGGGGAGATATCGCGAGGCTGCGGCGCAAAGCGCGAGTCCGCAAGAAAGTGCTCGGCACGGACGCGCGCCCGCGGGTTTGCGTATTTCGCAGCAGTAAGCATATTTACGCGCAGGTCATATCGGACGATCAGGGCAAAACTCTGGCTACGGTCTCGACGCTGTCCAAAGAGTTGGCCGATGCAACTAAAAAGACCAAACGCGTCGAGGCGGCCAAGCAAGTCGGCCTCGCCCTGGCCAAAGTATGCAAGGACAAGAATATCACCAAGGTGGTTTTCGATCGCAACGGTTTTCTTCATCACGGTCGCGTTAAGGCTATCGCCGACGGTGCCCGAGAGGGCGGATTAGAATTCTAAGACGTATTTGAACGAGGTGACTTTGGAACGAATTGATCCACAGGGATTAGAGCTTAAGGAAAAAGTTGTCCACATTAGCCGGGTAGCCAAAGTCGTCAAGGGCGGGCGGCGGTTCAGCTTCAGCGCTCTGGTTGTCGTGGGTGACAACCGGTCGCTGGTCGGTTACGGCATGGGCAAGGCGAAGGAAGTGCCGGAGGCGATCCGCAAAGGCCTGGAGCAGGCAAAGAAGCATTTGATTCGAGTGCCCGTCATGGATGGGACGATACCGTTCGAAGTGATCGGCCATTACGGCGCGGGTTATGTGATTCTGAAACCGGCGTCAGACGGAACCGGCGTGATCGCCGGCGGCGGGGTGCGCGCGGTCGTTGAAGCGTCCGGCATTCAGAATGTTTTGACCAAATGCATCGGTTCCAACAACCCGCATAACATGGTCAAGGCGACGATTGCCGCCCTGGGCGATCTTCGCGCTCCGGAAGATATCGCCGATCGGCGCGGTAAGACACTCGCGGAGATTCGTTGACATGAGACTCGATGAACTGAAACCAGCGGCTGGTTCGAGCAAGAAGCGTAAACGCGTCGGCCGCGGCGACGGCTCCGGTCATGGCAAGACTTCTTGCCGCGGCCACAAGGGACAGGGCGCGCGCTCGGGCGGCAATGTTCAGCCCGGCTTCGAAGGCGGTCAAATGCCGTTGCAGCGCCGCTTGCCGAAGCGCGGCTTCCATAATCCGTTTCGCATCGAGATGTCCGTCGTCAATCTCGGACAACTCGAGTCGTTTCCCGCCGGAGTTGAAGTGACGCCGGAGAGCTTAAGCCAGCGAGGGCTGCTCACGGGTAAACAACGCAGGGTTAAAATTCTCGGCGAAGGATCGCTGTCAAAAGCTTTGACGGTCAAGGCCCATGGATTTTCGGCAAAGGCCAAAGAGAAAATTGAAGCCGCCGGCGGAAAGGCTGAACTGATCGCACTCCATGCTTAGCGGTTTTCAAAATGCGTCGCGGGTTCCCGAACTGCGCCGCCGCGTGCTTTTTACGCTGGCGATGTTGGCGGTGTACCGTTTGGGCGTGCATGTGCCGACGCCAGGCATCGACCGCCAGGCGATGGCGGCTTTTTTCGATCAACAGCAAAATACCCTATTCGGTTTTCTAAATCTTTTTTCCGGTGGCGCGCTCGAGCAGTTTTCGGTGTTCTCGTTGGGCATCATGCCCTATATCAGCGCGTCTATTATTTTGCAGTTGCTGACCGTGGTCTTCCCCTACCTCGAAAGGTTGTCCAAGGAGGGGGAGATGGGGCGGCGAAAGATCACCCAATACACACGTTACGGCACCGTGGTGCTGTCAATTATTCAGGGCATCATGATCAGTGTCGGCCTGGAGGGTACCCAGGGTCCGGGTGGACACAGCCTGGTGTTGAACCCGGGTTGGAATTTCCGTTTAATGACCGTGATCACGCTGACCTCGGGGACGGCGTTTATTATGTGGTTGGGCGAACAGATTACCGAACGCGGTATTGGCAACGGTATCTCTCTGATCATATTTGCCGGAATCGTCGCCCGTCTGCCTTCGGCAATCACAACAACTTTGCAGTTCATGCGTGAAGGGGAGTTGGCGCCTCTGGTGGCTTTAGTCATTCTCGTGCTGAGCGTGGCGGTGGTCGGCGCGATTATCTTCGTCGAGCGGGGACAAAGGCGCATTCCGGTGCAGTACGCCAAAAGGGTGGTGGGACGTCGAATGTACGGCGGCATGACTTCGCATCTGCCCTTGAAGATCAATACCGCCAACGTGATACCGCCGATCTTTGCCTCGTCGATCTTGATTTTTCCGGCCACGCTGGCGCAATTCGCCAATCATCCTTGGGTGCAGATGGTCTCCAGCTGGTTGGCGCCGGGCTCTTGGTTGCACGATTTGATCTACCTCATTCTGATCATCTTTTTCGCCTTCTTTTATACGGCCGTGGTGTTTAATCCGAGCGACGTCGCGGAGAACATGAAAAAAGCGGGCGGATATATTCCCGGCATTCGACCCGGGCAAAAGACCGCCGATTATATCAACCGCGTGCTCACGCGCATCACCTTGAGCGGCGCGATTTACCTTTGCGTGGTTTCGCTGTTACCGACGATCTTGGTCAGACAATTAAACGTACCCTTTTACTTTGGCGGCACGGCGCTGTTGATCGTTGTCGGTGTCGCGTTGGATACCGTCGCGCAGATGGAAACGCATTTGATCACCCGCAACTACGAAGGGTTCATGAAGCGGGGGCGGCTGCGCGGAAGAAGAGGCTGAGCCGTGGCCGGCAGCGCGCGTGTCGTATTGCTGGGTCCTCCGGGCGCCGGCAAGGGAACCCAAGCGAAATTGCTGCAAGAGAAATTTGCCGCGTGCCAGGTTTCCACAGGAGATATTTTACGCCAAGCCGTGGCGGAGCAAACTGCGCTGGGTAAGGAGGCTTCGGACTATATCAATCGCGGCGCTTTGGTGCCGGACAGCGTGATCGTTAACCTGGTTGTCGAACGGTTGAGGGAGAAGGACTGCGAGCCAGGATTTATCCTGGACGGGTTTCCGCGGACGATTCCCCAGGCGGAAAGCCTGGACGCGATTCTCAAAAAAATGGGGCTCAATCTGAACTGCGTCTTGTCGGTTCAGGTGCCGGAAGAAATCATCATCGAAAGACTGGCCGGCCGTCGAACGTGCAAGAACTGCGGCGCGCTCTCGCATATGGTTTTCAACCCGCAAAAAAGGGCGGGTGTCTGCGATCGCTGCGGCGGTGAACTCTACCAACGCGACGATGATCGGGAGGAAACGGTCGCCAACCGTCTCAAGGTTTACGAAAGCCAAACCGCGCCCCTGATCAGCTACTATCGTGAGCGCGGCTTGCTGAGTGAGATCGACGGCGTCGGCGAAATCGATGAGATTCGCAGTCGAGTGACCCAGGCCCTAGGAGATCGAGTGAAGTGATCTCGCTCAAGTCGCCTCGAGAAATCGAGATCATGAGACGGGCGAATGTGATTGTTGCGGAGGTTCTGCAAGAGCTCAAACAGCGCGTGACGCCGGGCGTGACAACGTTGGAATTGGATGCCATCGCCGAAGAGCTGACGCTGAAAAAGAAGGCGATTCCAGCGTTCAAAGGTTACAGCGTGGCAGGAAGAGTGTATCCGCGCTGCCTCTGCGCCTCGATAAACGAAGAAATCGTTCACGGCATCCCGTCGCACCGGCCGTTGCGTGAGGGCGATATTATTGGTCTTGACTACGGGGTCATTTACGACGGTTACTATGGTGATTCGGCGATTACCGTGGGCGTAGGCCGGGTAAGCGAACAAGCCCAGCGATTGATGGGTGTCACCCAAGAGTCGTTGTATAAGGGCATCGAGCAACTTCAGGACGGCAAACGGTTGGGTGATTTGGGTTCCGTCGTTCAGCAGACTGCCGAGAGCGCCGGCTTCTCGGTGGTTCGCGCGTTTGTCGGACACGGCATCGGCAAGAAGCTGCACGAGGAGCCGCCCGTGCCGAACTACGGCGATCCTGACCGGGGACTTCGGTTAAAAGAAGGCATGGTGCTCGCCATCGAACCGATGGTGAACGCCGGCGGCTACGAGGTCGAAATAAAAGAAGACGGTTGGACCGCGGTGACCAAAGATGGTAGTTTAGCCGCCCATTTCGAGCATTCGGTAGCGATTACCAAAAACGGCCCGTATATTTTGAGTCAACTTTAGTTTTGCGGACAGCCGCGTACGGCAAGGCTTGCTATGCCAAAAGAAGACGCTATCGAGGTAACCGGCAAAGTATTGGAGACGCTGCCCAACGCTATGTTTCGCGTCGAATTGGACAACGGCCATAAAGTGCTCGCGCATATCTCAGGCAAAATGCGCATGCACTATATCAAGATACTGCCCGGCGACAAGGTGAAGATCGAGCTGTCTCCGTATGATCTGGCACGGGGACGCATCATCTTCCGCGAGCGCTAGGAAGAGGAGCAGTCGTGAAGGTTAGAGCTTCAGTCAAGAAGATCTGCAACAAATGCAAAGTGATTCGACGCAAGGGCGTGGTGCGGGTGTTGTGCGAGAATACCAAGCATAAGCAACGCCAAGGCTGAGCGAAAGATGAGTCGGAGTGTGCGATCGGGAATCGCCGCATTGAGATTCCGAAGGGAGTGAGGATATGGCACGTATCGCAGGTGTGGATTTGCCGAGAAGCAAGCGAATGGAAATCGCGCTGACGTATATTTACGGGATCGGGCGCAGCGCGTCGCGGAGTATTTTACAGCAAGCCGGAATTTCCTTGCATCTCAAGAGCGACGATTTGAGCGACGACGATGTCGTCAAGATTCGCGAGATCATGGACCAGGGGTTCAAAGTCGAAGGAGATCTGCGCCGCGACGTGACCGGAAATATCAAGCGCCACCTCGACATGGGGTCCTATCGCGGTTTGCGGCACCGAAGAAATTTACCGGTGCGCGGTCAGCGGACTCATACCAACGCGCGCACCCGCAAGGGGCCGCGCAAAACCGTCGCGGGCAAGAAGACGGCGCCGTCAAAGGGCTAACAGGAGAATATCATGGCAGACGCCACTGAAGAAAAGAAAACGGAAGCTCAGGCCGATGCCAAGGCTACGGAGCGGGCCGCGCGCAAAAAACGGGGGCGAAAAAACATCGCCGAAGGCGTGGTGCACATTCACTCAACTTTCAATAACACCATCGTCACGATTACCGATTACCAGGGCAATGTAATTTCCTGGTCCAGTGCCGGAGCGATGGGCTTCAAGGGATCGCGCAAAGGAACGCCGTTCGCGGCTCAGCAAGCCGCGGACAGCGCGGCGAAGAAAGCCATGGATCATGGCTTGCGGACCGTGCAGATCTTTGTTCGCGGCCCTGGGGCGGGGCGTGAGTCGGCGCTGCGCGCGCTCCAGTCAGCGGGCATCAATATCAGCTTGATCAAAGACGTTACGCCGATCCCGCATAACGGTTGCCGTCCGCCGAAACGCCGGCGGGTTTGATCACTAGAGGAGGAAAAGCGATTGGCTAGATACACCGATTCTGTGTGCCGGCTCTGTAGGCGCGAAAACATGAAGCTCTTTCTCAAGGGCGAGCGTTGCTATACGGACAAATGCGCCATTGAACGGCGCAACTACCCGCCTGGGCAACATGGTCAAGGCAGGCCGAAGTTCTCGGAGTACAGCATTCAGCTGCGCGAGAAGCAAAAGGTAAAGCGCATGTACGGCTTATTTGAGAATCAGTTTCGTCTCACCTTCGCCCAAGCCGCGCGCGCCAAAGGTATCACCGGCGAGACCTTGTTGGTTTTGCTCGAGCGCCGGCTCGATAACGTCGCTTACCGGCTGGGCTTTGCCAGTTCTCGCGCCGAAGCGAGAATGTTAGTCCGGCATGGTCATATTCTAGTCAACGGGAAAAAGGTAAACATTCCATCGTTTAGCGTGCGCGTGGGCGACGTGATCTCGGTAAAAGAGCCGAGCCGTCAAGTCACGCGCGTGCTATCGGCGATGGAGGGCGCGCAGCGGCGCGGTGTTCCCGATTGGGCGGAAGTCGATCGGGACGCCTGCAGCGGTCGCATCAAGATCTTGCCGTCGCGCAGCGATATCACCATGCCGATCAACGAAAAACTCATCGTAGAATTATATTCGAAGTAAGCTTGAAGTTGGGAGATGCCATGTCGACAATGTATAAGCATTGGACCGAATTGATCAGACCCAAACAGTTGGAGGTGGAAGACAAAGCTCTGACCTCGACGTACGGCAAGTTTTATGCGGAGCCTTTCGAACGCGGCTTCGGTCAGACCGTCGGCAACTCGCTCAGGCGCATCCTACTTTCGTCTCTCATGGGCGCGTCGATTGTCGCGGTGCGCATCAAAGGCATCCTGCACGAATTTTCCACGGTTCCAGGGGTGACGGAAGATGTTGCCGATATTATTTTAAACTTGAAGGAAGTACGGCTGCGGCTCAACGAAGGTGAACAGCAGACATTAAAAATCGACGCCAAAGGCCCGGCAACCGTTTTCGCAAAAGATATCATCGCGCCTCCTTCCGTCGAAATCTTGAACCCGGACCACAAGATCGCCACCCTCGCGCGGGATGCCAAGTTTGAAATGGAAATGACGGTGAAGCTCGGCCGCGGCTACGTTCCCGCGGAAAGAAACAAAGAAGAGGGCGCGCCCGTCGATACGATTTTCATCGACGCGGTTTTCTCGCCGGTTCAAAGGGTGAACTTCACGGTCGCCAATGCCCGCGTCGGTCAGCGCACCGATTACGACCGTCTCGTCTTCGAGGTTCACACCGACGGCAGCGTAAAGCCGGACGATGCGATGGCGTACGCGGCCAAGATTCTCCAGGATCAGGTCAGTATCTTCGTCAACTTCCAGGAGGAGCCGCGCCCGGAGAAGCGCGACGACGGACCGTCGATTCCGTTGAACGACAATCTGTTTCGCAGCGTTGACGAGCTCGAGTTTTCGGTGCGCTCGCAGAACTGCCTGCAAAACGCCGATATCAAATATATCGGCGAGCTGGTGCAAAAGAGCGAGCAAGAGATGCTTCGAACCAAAAACTTCGGTCACAAATCGCTCAACGAGATCAAAGAGATTCTCAAGGAAATGGGGCTCGAGCTGGGCATGAAAATCGATCACTTTCCATCGCGCGAAGAAATCGACGCGCGCAAGCGCGCCGCCGAGAAAGAGACGGTTTAGCCCATGCGTCATCTGAAATCGGGACGACAGCTGAGCCGCAACTCCAGCCATCGCTGGGCGCTGATGCGCAACCTCATCACGGCCTTGCTGCGTGAAGAAAAGATTCGCACCACCGATCCCAAAGCCAAGGAATTGCGCCGCTGGGTTGAACGAGTGATCACACTTGGCAAAGCAGGAAGCCTACACGCGCGCCGCCAAGCGCTCGGCATTGTGCAAGATAAAGCCGTGGTGCGAAAACTGTTCGACACCATCGGGCCGCGCTTCAAAGACCGCCCCGGCGGCTACACGCGAATCATCAAGATCGGCATTCGTCGCGGCGACGCGGCGCAGATGTCCGTAATCGAGCTTGTCGGTTCGGACGACGAAAAAGCGACTAAATCCGGCGGCGGCAGAAGGCGTCGCCGAGCGCGCCGGCAGCCAGCG
>Ga0184633_10000049_pt1 | contig 30694 bp, 58 predicted proteins | sample PLM31_170_b1_FD_133156 | JGI IMG/M metagenome (GOLD analysis project Ga0184633, IMG submission 133156) | Groundwater sediment microbial communities from an aquifer in East River, Colorado, USA - PLM3-1_170_b1 | ecosystem: Environmental > Terrestrial > Soil > Riparian zone | place: USA: East...
ATCCTTTGGGGCCACGGCGCAACGGGCGAGACGCAGGCGACCAACATCATTTATTCACACCGCGCAGTCGGACCGACGCCAGCGCGCACACTGGCATTTCTCTCGGAAAGCGGCGCAGGCGTGAACGCTACATTTGCGACTTCGGCGCCCGCGTCGCTGCCGCCGGTGCACAATGTGATTTTGATTGGCTACTCGAAGATCGCGGGAGTGATTACGAACTACGTCAACGGCAAGCCGTTTGGCGCTTCGTCTGGCGTACTCACGACGCCCGACGGTGGAGGGTCGGGGCGCTTCCAGGTCGGCGCCTCCGACTCGTCGACGACGATCCCCCGTGGGCTCTGCTACGGCGTACGGATCGATAATGTGGGCCTGAGTGCTGCGCAGCACCTCGCGATCTACAATGCGACGCTAGGCCCGGCTTTCGGCGCGCTCACCTAAAGGACTATCGACATGTGCGAGACCCTGCGACTGCTCGGCGAAAACCACGAAGCGATCCTGCCCGCGAACTTCAGCGAGCGCTGTAACGTTTGGCTTGGCGAGCTCGCCGAGCTCGGCCGCGCAAAGCTCGGGCTCGAAGTGTCGACGCGCTGCGAGCCGGACGGCTTGATCGTGCTCGAGCTCGGCGAGGGGCGAGCGGTCGGCGTGAAGCCTTGGTGGTGCACACGCTCAGTCGAGCGCGTCGAGCCGCTGCGGCTCGCGCTGCGCTTCTCGAGCTCGCCGCGCGAAAGCGACGGCCTGCACAATTTCAAAGTTTCGATCTTCGAGAGGGATCCCGAATGACTGATTTTGCGCCGGTGTTTCCGGGCTGGAACGTTTGGACCGTCTATCAGGTCAAAGACCTGAACGACACGAACCCGCTTTTCTGGGGGCTCGACCGCGATCGGCGCCTGCGCATTTGGGTGGAGGATGCGATCCGGCTCGGCGCGCCTTCCACGCGCGTGGCCGATCCGGCGGACCTGAAAGGAGGCCAGATCGAGATTTTGCCCAGCAAGCCCGCCGAGCTCAAAACCAACGCGCGAAAGGAGGACGTCGGCGGCTCGAGCGCGATGCTCGTGGACGGCCCTGCAGAGCTCCGGGTGGTGCGTTTCTTCAATCGCGGCGAGCAAGGGCAGCTCACCTGGCCCCATGATGACAACTACCTCCTAAACGAGGTTTTGACCCCCTCGCCGAGCTCGCCGGCAACGTCGAGCGCGCCCCCCAAAACCATCGGCGGCACGGTCGGGGGAGGGGTTGCCGAGGTGGCGAAAGACGCCGGTGTCGGAACACTCGTTGCCGGCGCGGCCGCTCTTGCCCTGGGAATTGGCCTGATTTACGTGGCCGTGAAGGCCGCCCGCGGCTAGGACTCCATAGCGTCTGGCAGACCTACATTGCCTCCCAGCATGATGATCGTTTACCGTCCCCGGCTAACCCCCGACTTCAGACCGCTGAAAAGCGAACGGCCCAGGTGCTGCCCTGAGCCGTTCTGGAGTTCACCCGGGGGGGCGGGCAAACGATGCAGGCACACACTAGCACAACGCCACCCAGTACCAAGGACACCGCAGCGGACGCGCCTCGCAAGCAGTCCGACCCGGGCGAGCGAAGGGCGACTTTCGACCGCACGACTAGGACGATTCAACTCCTACCTCAGGAGTTAAATCGTCCGCTACGGTGCCCTTGGCCGGGTGCCCGCTTCGTCTCTGAGTCTTCCGACCAAGAAACTCTCAGAGGCGGAGCCCTGCCCAACGTTGGGCAGCACATTTCTTCACTCGAACCCGCGGGAGGCACCGTAGCGGGCGATCTGGGGTCCAACGTATCCGCGGGCCGGGGTAGGCGTCAAGCCGCCCCCTCGCGCGGTCGTTCCCGTCGCCCAAATGTTGCCGCCCGCGCCCCGTGGCGCGATGGCACCGCCTAGCAACTTTTGCCGCGCGTACCTGGACCGCTGGGGCGAGCCTCCGGGCGCGTTCCTTAACGTTTTGCGCGAAGTGCTGGGCCTCGGGCCGCTGCCTGGTTCGCTCGAAACGTGCACACTGAGACCGCCACCCTACGCGGTTGGTGCGGCAAAATTCCGCGTCCGGATCTGGCGCTGCATCTTGCCGGGCGCCGTCCGGGCAAAACGTGCGGGAGATAGGAGACCCGAGCTCGTCCCCGGGTTCCCCGCGCCGCAGGCGCGTGCGCGAGAGTTTCCCCTTGGGGAAACGGTCCGCGAAGCGGACGAGGAAGGGGGCTTGTCGCTGTGAGTTGGGAAACGCCTCTCGCGGGTCCACGTCTGCGCAAAGCGGGCTCGGGTGATCTGGCGTTGATGAAACAGCTTTTGCGCTTCTTAGCGGAGTGGGTGGCGATGGCCGAAGAGCAGATCGAAGCGTTCGAACGCGCACGACGGCGGCGCACGAAGAAGCGCCGAAAACAAACACGGAGGTCGGTCCGATGAAAAAAAGAAAAGTGCTGCATGTGGTTTCTGGATCTGGCGAAGTGCTGCCGATCACGCTCGAGCGTTGCGAGGTGATCGCGCTGGACGGCGAGCGCTGCGATTCTCACGAGCTACGAGGACGGACGCACGTCATGTGCTGGACGCATCAGCAAGCCGCACGCGTGCGGCCGCTGCGGCTGGTATCTGGGCAAGTTTTCGGCGCTTTGGTCGAAACACCAGCATTCCAGGCCGCTACGGGTGGCTGACGGCGTTTCATCGGATCTGACGCGTTTCTGCAACGGCGGATCGAAGGGTCGCCGCTGGTGTGGTGCGTCCGCGGTTGTAGTCTGTCGCGACGCGAAGGGCCTGGAGTGGTTCGCGTGCGAGGCGGAGCGCTGTCGCTCGAGCGCGACCAGCACGCGGCCGATCGCGGAGTGGTTCGAGGGGCTCGAGCGCGCGAAGGACACGCTCCGCGCTGCGTGGAACGTGAGGGGCCGCGATGGATCCGCTTGACCATACCTCTCCGAGCGTGTGGCTCGGCGACCCGGAGCCCTGGCCGTGGGAGCTGCTCCCGTTGCTCATAGTGGCGCTCGCCGTGTGGGTCTACGTGACTCCGGCTTTTTGGTGGTTCGTGCGGTTCGCGCGGTTCTTTGGTCGCGTGGCAGCGGTGTTTGCGGCGGCCGCTGACGTGCTGAATCGATGGGCGGTCGCAGCAAATCGTTGTGCGATGCGTTGGCTTGAGCGGACGGAAACGGAGCTGAAGCGATGAAGGTAAAGCAGCGAGTTGGATGGCTGTGCACGAACGCGCCCTGCATTGGGTTATTCTACGCGGTGACGCTGACAGGAGAACGGCCGGAAGAGATTGATCGCAAGGTCGAAGAGCTGGCAGCCTGCAGCCAGGCGCGTTGCGGTAACTGCGGCGCAAAACCTCCGATTTGGCGGCTTGATCGGGCGCGCTTCCAAGTCGTTATTGCGTCGGGTCTGCAGTTCGATGCGCCGACGCACCGGCTTGAATGGGAGCCAGTCACGTGATCGGCTGGCTCGTGTTGGTTGCGTTCGCGTGGTTCGTTGGCGTGCTCTGCGGCGGTTGGGGCTGCAGGCGCTGGGCGGAGTGGAACGCAACGCTCGACAGTTTGCCGCCGAGTGACGGCCTCGACGCGGACGAGCTCGCCGAGCTCGACCAGGAGCAAGGGGACCCATTGCCGATTTACGAGGAGGACAAGGATCGGCGCTCATGAGCATTCCGACGTTTCAGACGGGTGCGGATTGCGAATGCGGTGAACGCATGCGCGCGGACTTCACGCCGAGCCCTAAGACGGTCGAGTGGGCAACCCTTGGCGGTGGCAGCCTTCGCGAGTCGGTAGAGCACGGTGTTAGTCGCGTCGCGTCGCCCTGTCCGAAGTGCCGGCGCTTGGTCACGTGGCGCGTTTTGCGAGAGGATGAAGTCAGCTGACAACGCGCGACGCTCGCGGGCGATTGCTGCCGACTGGCGTGTGCTGGTGCGGCTGCGGCGCGAGCATGCGCGGGCTGGCGTCGTTCTTTCTGCAGGGGCACGACAAGCGCGCGATCGGTGAGTTCGTGGCGCGCCGCTGGGGCAGCACGCAAGAAATGCTGCTTGCGTGCGACGCCCAGCCGGGCGGGCAGAACGCTTTGCGAGGGCGGGCCCGGTGACGAATCGGGAGCTCGAAGAAATGATCGCGGAGGTCGGCCGCGAGTGTCACCGGGCAAAGCAGATCCGCCGACGCCTCGGGCTCGCTGCGTATCACGGTTGGCTCGTCGTGCGGCTCACTCGGCGGCGCATCGTGGCGAGGCTTTCGCCGAAGGCCTCGAACGACAACGGGAGGCCGTGGGGAAGATGAAGCGCGACCGAACGACACTACAGGTGTGCCTCGACTGTGATCCGGAGCTTCGGGCCTGGTGCGAGCAGGAGGCAGAGCGCGAAGGTCGTTCAGTGAGCGAGTTCGTTCGGCGTCTGTTGGTGCTCGAGCGCGACCTGCGACGGAACAATCGGCGGGGAGCGGGGGGCGATGGGTGAAGCGCTCCAAATCGAAATCAGCGAACGACAACGCGAAGCGGCGGCGTCGCTGCTCGCTGTGGGTGTACGTGCAGTGTGCGGCGTGCGGCGAGCGTTGGCGCCTGAAGTTTTGGGGACCGCCCGGCGAGCTCGCCGAGCTTCGCGCGGTTGCAATGGCAGAGCTACCGAGCATCCCGTGCGAGGCGTGCGAGGTTCCGGCGCTGCGCGAGATTGCGGGCCCTTCGTGAAGGCCTTGGGTGCTACACCGCGCGCGGCCCCGGGCGAGTGGCGCGCTCTACTGCCGGCAGGCGAGCGCCCCGCAGACCCGAGGGCCGCCAAGAAACGCAAGCGAAATCGGGGGCACCCCATTGGAAAGCTGGGGCGTCCACATTTCCAATGGCCACCGGATGCATCATCTCGGCATCACTTCGAGGCGCCTCGCGGCATAGTCATTTCTTCAGCGCTGGTTTTTGGCGGGGGGTGGCCAAAGGCCAGCAAGCCGCCGAACTCGGAGCGATTTCGAGGTGTTCCGAACTTCCGGGGAATTTCCGCGGAGCGTGACGGAAAATCGGGGGGCGCGGACATAGAACGCCCAAGGGGCGCCCTTGCCGGTTTGCCGGCGCGTGTCACCGGCGAGCGCCTGCGCGTCGTCGTCCACCGTGCCGGCGTCGCGTTGGGGCAGCAGCGAGCGGCGCTGGCCGCTCTCGGGGTGCATCGGTGACCGCTCCGGGCGCGCTGCGCGTTCAGGCGCGCATGCGGGCGAGTCGTTCGGCCGGTCGTAATGATCCATCCGGACGGCCAAATTTCACGCAAACCCCCGACCAAAACGCGGCTGCCCCGCCGCCTTGTCGGTACACGGATAAGTCTGACACTTTGAGCGAAGTCCAAAGTGGCAGTGCCTCGCACGCTGGCGAGCGCGCCCCATTGCCGCGGGGGCCCTCTGCGAGCCGCTCCCCATCCTCGAACGTCCCCCCGAGGGGGCGCGCGGCGCGTGTGGTTGGCACTCACGCCACGCTTTCAAAGCTCGAGCTCGAGCGGCTTCCGAAGCACGTCCGGAAGTGCTTCAACGGCACCCGCCAGCATCATTACGTCGTTTACACGTGGGACCCGGCCGACCCTTCGAAGAAGACTCGTATCCCCTACACGTGTGGTTCGTGGCGTTGCCCCGGCGCGTGCGCGCGCTTCGAGGCGTCGGTCACTTTTGCACGCATGCGCGAGGCGATTCAGCGCCCGGATTACGACCCCGCTGGCTGGGTCGTTTTCGTGCTGACCATCGACCGCGAGGGCTATTACTCGGGCGACCCCTGGAAGAACGCAGACGAGGCATACCGCCGGCTAGGTGAGATGACGGCTCACTTCCTCCTGAGCCTGCGCAGGTATCAGGAGCGCGTCGAATGGCGCCGATCGAAAAACGAGTGGCTGGCAGTCGTCGAGGCGCATCGCACCGGCTGGCCCCACATGAACGTTGTGATTTACGCGCCGGAGCTGGCGCGCGAGCTCGAGCGTGAGCGGCTCGCGTTCATTGGGCCCGAGCTCGAGCAGCGGCGGCTCGCTGCGCTCGCCGCTGCGAAGGTCAAACGGCTCGCTGCGCTCGCCGTGATCGAGGCAGAGCCGAGCGAGCAGGAGAAGATCCTCCTTCGACGATTGCCGAGCCTGATTCCCCTGGAATTGACGAAATTAGAGGAGGAGCGCATCCGCCAGGCTGGCCTGATTGGAGGGTGTCTCAGTGCCGCAGAAAAGGAGCTCGTTGCGCGGCGTGTTGCGCTGGCCAATGAGCGCCGGAGACGCCGCAAGGCCGGCGAAGTGCTGGACGCTCAAACGCTCGAGCAATTGGAGTTGAGCGAGGGCGATCGGGAGGTGTGGCGCGAGATCCGTCAATTGCGTGGAACGCAGCTCTTGACCATGCTCTGCCGGGCTGGCTGGGGCGTGCAGTCGTCCGCCGAGCGTGCGCACGATCGCGAGGCGCTCGCCGGCTACCTCGTGAAGCTGGCAGCGTCGCAGGACTCCGCGGCGGGCGAGGTGGCCAAAATCACCCAAGCGCCGCGCGTTGCTCCGGAGCGCTTTCGCCGGCTGCGGAGTGGCGTGAAGTTCCTCCCGCCGCGGCACGAGTCGGGCAAGACGGGCGCGATCATTCGGCGGGTGTGGGAGCGCGACGGAACGGTTAGGGCCGAGCCGGTGCACAACACGCCGCCGCACCTGATTCCGCACGTTCAAGCGTGCTGTTATCACGAGGAGGATCTAGCCGTAACGGAGCTCGCGGCCCGCATGCAGATGGCCGCCGATCCTGGCGCGGCAATTCTCAAAGAGTTGCTCGCCGAGATGGCTGGCAAGCGCTTGAGCTCTCGGGAAAGAGGGCTGCCCGATTTGGTTCACACGTTCAACGAACGGGCCACAGGCCCACCCAAAGGAAGGGATACGTCATGAAACCAGCGCTCGACAAAAAGAAGCTCCGAAAGGAGATAGAGCGAGACCGGCGGGCGAAGCAACGGCTTCGCGTGGCGGAGCTCCGCGCTCAGATCACGCTAGCGCGGCTCGCCCGCCGCAATCGCACGGGAGAGATCCGCACGCAGTGCGCTCGAGCGCGGGTCAAGCTGCGTGAGCAATGCGCGCTCAGGGCGGCGCGCGTGAAGGTCGAAGGGACCGAAGAGATCAAGCGTCGTCGGAGCGAGCTCCAGGAGGAGAAGCACACGGAGCGGCTTCTTCGCTCCGCGGATCGGCGCGTGCTGAAAGGCAGCGTGCGGTCGACGCGATCGGAGAAGCGTCAGGAGTCCGACGACGAGGTCAGGCAGAACCTTCCGGCGAATCTCGTTCCGGCGTTCAACCGGTTCAAGAAGCACATGCGTGTGTCGACGCGCATGAGCCGCACCGAAGCGTTTTTGCACTGGGCCGAGGAGAACCCGGAAGAGATCTATCAGCTGCAAAACGAGCAGGCAGAGCGAGACATCAAGCGAATGGTGCGCGAGCACAACCGTGCGGCGCGTTCGATCGGGCGGGCCGAGCTCGCCGAGGCGCCTTTCTGATGTCCGACAACGAAGCGAAGAAGCCGGGAGAAAAGCTCTGATGAGCGGCGGTTCAAGAAACTATGTCTATCGGCAGGACTTGATCGCGCATCGCGCGGACGTGTCTGCAGTGTTCGACGATCTGAAAGAGCTAGGTCACACGGCGGCCGCGTACTGGACGGCCGAAGTCCTGGCACACATGACGCAAATCGCAACGCTGCAGGCCGAGCTCGAGCACGTCTGGAAAGCGGTCGAATACTACCGATCGGGAGACTGGACGGCGGAGCAGGTCAAAGAAGCCGTGGAAGCTTGGGGCGCGAAAAAATCCGAGTCCGAGCATGTCAGACTAACCGGAGGGTGACCCATGGCTGACGATTTCGAGAGCTTCTTTTCTGAGGACCCGTTTTTGGGTGACGACGCTCTTGGCCACAGTGCGTCGCGGGACTTGCGGCGGCGAATGGGATTGCCGGGTGCAGGGCGCCGGCCTGAGCCTCGGAGGATCGGCGCAGTTCTAGATCCGCTCGTGGGTTCGTTGGTGCGGCGAGCTCGCGAGGGAACCCCGCACGCGTACGGAATGACGCCGCTCGCATTCCCGAGCGTGCGGCTTCCACCGATGTGCGGGCAATACTTCACTGTGCAGCCGCAAGTGCCTTTTGCTGGCCCGTACCGGTTCGCGTTCTCCCAGGTGGACGGTGTGCACGTCAACTCTCTGAACGTCGGCAACGTGTCTCTGTTGCCATCGCCGGGCGCAACGTTGCTTTCGTTGTGGAACTTCGACGCTCCGGCGCCGGCACCGGCGGGCCTCACGCCGATCCATGGCCCGGTGTGTAACATCGGCTGTCGTTTCACGTTGTGCGTTGAGAACAAGGGCCGGGAGCCGGTCGACTTCAGCGCGACCCTTTGGGGCTATACGTTCGAGTCGCTCGCGCTCCGAGGCGAGAAGCCTGACGCGCTGGCCGCTGTGCAGCGCCTGATCTTGGGGGAGCGCGAGGGCGCCCAGCCTGGCGATCTGCTGGTGTTCACCGGACAACGTTGGGAGCGAGCTCGCGAGCTCGAGCGCGCCCTAGCGACGCCGCGTAAAGGTGTTGCCGGTGTTTCGGGGAGCCCGGACGTGGCCGCGGCCGCGTCGTGCTTGCCTAGCCCGCCGGCAGGCGAGCGAAGCCTAGCACCTGTGAAACAGATCACAGCTCAGGAGTACATTTGGCAACAGCGTCGCGATGCGGATCGTGCTGCGTCCGCGGACTATGCAGAGGCGCACCCGCCGCCGCCGCGGCTCGAGCCGGAGCCAGAGAAAGAGTGGTGGCAAGAGCAGTGGAGCACGGCGAACGATGAAAGCTAGCGAGGTCGGTGTCTGGTTTCTCTGCAAGGGTTGCGGCGCGGTGTGCTGCTGCTTCGAGAAAGGCAACGGTCCCCACTATCCGCCGGGCGCTGTTGGTCACGGTAAGCCGGTCGAGCATCGCGGGCTCATCCCTGTGCAGTGTGCTCTCTGGCAGCAGACGGACGCGGCTGTGTTTTGGATGTTGCACGTGGACGCGGAGCGGGTTGAGCCTCCGACGAAGTTCGAGCCAATCCTTTGAGCGAAAAGAGGTAATTTGATGCCGTGGTTTTTGGGTGCGTTGGCGTTGGCCGCTTCGATCGGCCTGGGTTTTTGGGTCTCGAAGAAGCTGAAGGCGTTGAAAGAAAGTCAGGAGAACCCGCCGAGCTAGGGCCAAGTTTTCGGATCGTTTAACGTGGAACGCGACGCGTGCAACATTTTTGGCCCGCGTCGCGTTCGCGTGAGAGAGGGTTTCCCCATGCTGCAAAAAGCGCGATATCTGAAAGCCCGCCCCGCCCTGGTGAAATGCGTTTGTTGTCCACGGATGACGGACGAACCGCGAAAGGGAATGTGCCAAGGGTGCTACGGCCGCAGGCGGCGAGGGAGCGCGCTCCCGGTCGATGCGCGTTGCACGTGTGGTCAGGACAACCCGATCGCGCTGCTACGCGCCCCCTGGGGCGTCACTTGCTACAACTGCCGTGCGCTGGCTGCGGCCGGCGTGCTCGTCGCGTGATAGGCTCGAGCCCGGCACTGTTGCGAGCCTTTCAGTCGGGCGCTTGAGCAACAGAGACGCCGACTGACTCCGGACCGAAGGCACCACACGCCAACCGGAGAACCCGACCGCCCCGGTGTGGACACGGGGCGGAAGGGAGCCCCGGGGGGCACGCGGGAGGCCTCCCGCTCGCGCCCGTAGCCACTCACGCCGAAGCTGGGGAGTCTTGGCAAAGAGCACTGCGGACGCGAGCGGGAGGCCTCCCGCCATCGTTCAGAGGTCGAGCGTAAGGGCTGCGTCGTCGTCGAGCAGCTCGAGCGGTGGGGGCGCGTGCTGGGCGCACTGGGAGCAAAGCGTCGCGGCCGCGTTGGCCCAAACGCATCCGCCCTCGCACCCGCGCTCGTCGGTACAGCCGCACCTAAGGCACTCTCCGGAGGGCGGTAGGTTTTGGAAAAGATCCATGGCCGGCGTTTCACGTGGAAGGGGCGGGGCCCTAGAACGTGTCCTTGCCGTGCCGGCGTTCAACTTCGTCGAGAACCAGATTCACAGCGCGGCGGACGTGGCGCAGGCCAACCGCGAGGATCGCGCCTTCGAGCTCGGCGCGGTGGAGTAAGTCCTTCGTGGCCTTCGCTTGGGTGTGCGCGTTCGGCGGTAGCTGGACGACGGTACCGCCTCGCTTGCCGTTGGCTTTGGGCTTCGCCTTGCCCTTGGCCCCGGCTCGAGCTCGGGAACGCGCGTTGTAAACGTCCTGGGCATCAATGGCGAGCCCTCGAGCTTCCGCCGCGGCTACGATGTCCTTTGCTGCGCGGCCGGCTGGGTGCAGCTGTACGAATTCGGCGATCTGGGCTGCTCGTGCTGATGACATGTTGGTTTCCTTGTTTGGGGTTTGGCTGACCTGAACGAACGCCGTTCAGGGAAGGTTACGGGTGCGCTGGGTACCGACCGGAGCGACGAGCACGCAGAGCGCGCAGCAGTAGAGCGCGCGGACGTCGAGCCCGACGCACCACACGCAGAACCAAGCGAGCGCCGCCACGTGAAACGTCATGCGATCCCGGACGCTGGGAAGAGCTCGGCGCCGAGTCGCTCGACGGCCAAGAGAATCGCTTTCACGAAGTGCTCCGCCTCGCCGCGCACGATTCGGTGCGAGGGGCAGAGCAATTCAGCAACGCACTTTTCTGGACCGGTTACGAGTCGCCAGCCTAGAATCACGCCGTCCCATCGGTGTACCTCGCGACTTCTGGAAGGTTGAGACAGCAGACAGCGAAGGCTTCGGCAGCCGTTCTTTGGGTGGTTGTCCAGCGGAAGCCGCTGACTCGGGTCACGGCGAGAGCGCAGCGGCCCGGCTCGTCGTGCGCCGACCATGAAACGATTTCGCCCGCTGCTCGAGCTTGAACCAGCGCGTCGAGCTGCAGCGCGGGAACGCGAGCCGTCATTGACAGCCCGCCGCACTGGCTCGGAATTCGGTCGCTTTCGCGGTCGCGTCTGACCCTCCAGGGTGAGCGGCTGCGCGCGGATTATTTTTGGTGACAGTGGGCGAACCTGCCGCGTCTGGTGTACGTTTGCGAGTGGGTCGCATGTTTGGCTGTGACTCCTTCGGGCAAGCTCCCCGGCGTTTGTTGGCACGCCGCCGGGGAGCTCGCCCGATCTCTTTCAAAATGGAATGTCGTCCGTGTCGCTGGGCTCGTCGTCGCCCCGCGGGTAGTCGGTGCGGTCGTCGTCGTTTTGCTGTGACGCTCCGCTGCCGCGGCCGCGGCCGCCGCAAAGGATGATGTCCCCCGCGACGATCTCGGTTTTGTAACGCTTCTCGCCCTGCACTTCGTAGTTGGAAGTGCGGAGCTCGCCGGAAACGAAGATGCGGCTTCCCTTGCCCAGAATGCGGCTCAGGGCTTCGGCGCGCTTGCCCCAAACCGTGACGTTATGCCATTCGGTGCGTTCCTGGCGCACCCTGTTGCGGTCGAGGTAGCTCGAGCTCGTCGCGAGCCGAATTTTTAGAACCGGCTGGCTCGTGGCCGTGATCCGGAATTCCGGATCGGCGCCCATGTTGCCGAGCAAGTGAACGGAGTTGAGACCGTCCGCCATTAGCGACTCTGGCCGCGCTGCTGGCTCTGGTTGTTGCCGCGGGGCGGGTTGTTCGTGGCCGCGTTCGGCGCCTTGTGCACGCCGAGTGCTGCGGCGACGCTCTGCAAAACGCGGCTCTGCGCGCCCGGTGCCCAGCGCTCGATTTTGGCCACGATGTCAGCCACGATTTTGACGATCTCCGACGGCGCCGGCTCGTGCCGTGGTGGTGGTGATGGCGGTGTGTCGCTTGCTTCTTTGCCGCCGGCCTTGCCGCCGCCGCCATTCTTTTCGGTGTTTGGATCCATGGTCGTTTCCTACCTGCGCTCGAGAATAAAGAGCACGCTGGCGACGAGCGCAGTCGTCAACGTGCCGAAGAAGAAACCCCACCAGAACGCGAGCCGTTTTCCGCGGCGGATAAGGTTAACGCGCCGAATCGAGTCCGCGATCATTTGTTCAAGGTGCGCGTTCTGCATCAATGCACGTCCTTGGGGTCTGGATCGCGCCGAACTGGAAACGGGTGAATTTCCCCGCAGTCGTCGCAGCGCCCGAAATACTGCTCTGCTCGAGCGAGGTCCGCGCGGGCCGCTCCGAGCTCGTCGGCCATTCGGTTGAGTGCTCGCGACTCTTCGCGGCCAGCACTGAAAAGCCCGGTGCGTCGCCCTACCCAGAACCAGGAGAACGCGACGATCACGCAGGCCGCAAAATCCAGAATGCCCGGCAGCGTTCCGCGTGTTGCTGGATCGAAGTAGTGCGCGCCGTAGCGGAACCCGGTAGCGCCCGCACTGAATAGCGCTGCGGCTGCGATGCTTGGTCGGATCGGTTTCATCCATGCTCATCCGGTTAACTCCCACGCATCCGTGGCCACGAGAATCCGCCGCCACCTGCGTTTTTCGGAGGGCTGTTCGGCGGCGCGGCGCCGTCGGTTTGGTTGGTTCGGGCGGTCGTGCTCTTCAGCCCGCGTTAGCCCCATGTCCTCGAACCCAGCGGCGCGCAGTGACGTGCCGGGCTCGTCGGGCAGCGTGTACGTCCACGCCTCGCGATACCCGAGAGCCGTTGCAGCTCGGCAAAGGGCGCCATAGAGCATCGAGCAGCCGTTTTTGACGCCGTCCGTGCCAATGCGCGCGATGTTGCAGCGGCCGGTGCCCTCCCAGACGCGCGGCCCAGATGTAACGAGACCGACGCCGCGCAGCGTCCCCGACTTGTCCACCACGGACACGCCCCAACGGGCGCCCGTAAGCTCGCGCCGTAGGTGGCGGTGCACAGTGACACACCACTTTATGGCGCATTTCACCGTGACCGGACGGAGCCAGAGACGCTCAGTCATTGGGAGCTAACCGGATAAGCATGGTTTCATCGGCTAAGCCTTCGTGCGAGCTCGTTTCGAACTAACCAAAGCCACACTTCCGGCGCTGCGCTTCCGTCGGGCCGGCTTCTGCGGTGCAGGAGCTCGAGCAGCACGATCGCAGGACACACCTCGAATAGGCGGAGTAGTTCGCTCGCCGTCATGCTGTCCGGATCGGTCGTTGCTTGTTGAAAGAGCCCCTCGAGCTCCGTTGACATCCTCCTTCGCCTTTCGCTTGCGTTGCTGCACCAGGAGGACGAGGGGAGGCGGCTGCTCAGTGGCGCCGGCTGGTATCTCGAGCGACCCCGGACCGATCCAGACATCTACGTTAGGGCTCGCAACGTAGGCCGTCAGCTTGCCGCCGACAATGAGCCGCACGCCTCGGGCGCGCACGGCTCGAGCTCGGCGCGTCTGTCGCTCGAACGAGCGCGACCAGGCGCGATAGCGGCGCGCGGCGCGAATGAGACTCGAGACGGCGCCGGCACCGGGCAGCGGGCTCCAGGCGAGGAACCAGCCGAAGACGTGGCCGACCGAACAGAACACTTCGATCCGGAGCTCGAGCGGATCGGTGACAGGATCCTCGCGCTCGACGATCGCGGGGGGCTGGCTCACGTGTGGGGTACCCAATCGGTCAATCCGGGATTGCATTGGACCAGACTCGGGGCGGCCTGCAAAATGGCTGAAAGCTCCGCGAAGCAATCCGCCAGGCAATCACCGTGGCAGGCAATGCGGACGGGCTGCCCAGGGGCGGCGAGCCCGGCGAAAACGTACCCGCTGCGGCTCGCCCCGGTGACCAAGTGAAAGCCGGTGCTACGCAGCACAGTTTCGATGGCTTCGAGCGCCTCGAAAAGTTCGGGCGCGCTGTCGTCCCGCGGTTTGGGTGTGTTGGTCATTTGTCGTCGACCGGGCAGAGCTCGCCACGCCATGGAATCACGTTGACGAATGGCCAGAGCCGATCGCGATCGGGCCAGTCGAGCGCCATCGCGATCAGCTCCTTTGCGAGAAATCGGCACTGCGGTTGAACGGCGGGGAGGAGTGCTCGCACGGCCCCGAGCGCCGCGGCTTGGCCGTCGGCGTCTGAGTTGGAATAGAGCTCCCAGCATTCGGCGATGGCGCCCAGCGCTCGCGCGTCCTGTCCTGTGAGCGCGCCGAGCGTGCCGCGTGGAATGCGCGCCGGAGAGTTCGAATCCTTGCTGCAGAGTCGCAGCCACTTTAGCCAGTGCTTCATTTTGCAACGGCCGCGCGCTTGACGGGAACCTTGATGTTCCAGAAGTCCTGTCCCCGAAACGGCTTGCGAACCCACGGCTCGAGCGCGTCGAGCTTCGCGCTGTAGTCCTTGGTGGCCTTGGCCAGCTTGCGGAGCTGCTCGCGTATCTCGTCGTTACTGCGCACGCGTTCGGCGATGGCCGCACGCTCGCGCCTGACTTCCGAAAGCCCATGTTCCCAGGTTTTCGTTTGCATCGTTCGTTCCCCGAAGTGAAGCCGGTCAGCAGCCGGCGGCCGGGTTGTGAATGACCCAGCTAGGCATATACTACGTGTGATGCCGGAAAATCTTCAACCTCAATTTCAGAAAGATCTGCCGCTGCACCGTTGGCGCGGGGAACTTTCCGCGCAGATCTCTCACCCTGCAGTGCGTTGGGCCTTTTGCGTGACGCGGTGGAGCACTGACCCGGCGGAAGCCGCCGGCCTGCTCGAGCGTCACGCGATCGACATTCCCGAGGAGCATCGCCCGATCTTCAGCGGCGCGCGTTCGCGCCTGCTGGCATACATGGCCGCCGCCGCGTTGCCTGGGTAGGAGACCTCGGCTAGCTTGGTCGGGCCCGGCCAGAGCATCGAGAGGTTCTCGAAAAATGAAAGCACCGTTTCGCCTGGCCCTGCTGGTTGGTTTCGCGATCGGCCTTGGGCTCTCGTACTTCAGCCCTCGATTTCGCGGCTGGTGTCGTCGAGTACTTCAATGGGTCGGATTGCTGCCGCGGCTGCGGGCTGCAACTCCCGCACAGCCCGCAACGACTGCAACCATTGCGGCAATCGTAGAACCCGGCGAGCGTGTCGAGCTCGACTGGCTGCCGGATGAGTTGGTTTTGTGGGTAGGCCTGCAGACAGCGGTTGACGTACGCGAGGGCGAGCGGTGGCCGCGGCCGCCTGACGTTGTCGGTTTGCAGCTCGACGGGCGCGAGCTCTTGCTAGGGGGCGGCCTGGTTGCTGGAATGCCCTCCACTCTTCGGCCCGGATGTAGGGTGCGCGTCACCCTGCAGTCGCGAGATTCGATCCCGGTAGCGGTAAACCTGCATTTTCATTATCGACGCTTCGGGCTGCCGCTGCCGGTGGCCGAGCTCGGCACGCCGATCGGCGCCCCCATCACCAACCTGGGCGCCTGAACTCCCCGCGCACGCGCGCGAGGCCGCCCGGCTTGCGCGTCGTCGGACCTGAGCTAGCCTGCGTCGAATCCCGGCCAGAGCATCGGTGGAGTTCTCCCCCGTATGTTTCTTGCTGGCCGACAACCTGCCCTCGTCGTTGCTGCTGCTGCCTATCCGGCGCTAGCTCAACGGCTCGAGCGCAGGGGCTACGAGCGCCACGAGGGGCCCCGCATTCGCCGGGGGCGAGAGCTCGAAGCCTGGAAGCGCGATATCGGCGCCGGGCGGCAAATTCACGTTCAGGCCTTGCTGGCGCGGCCCCCGAAGAGAGCGCCTAGGAGCCGCAAGGCGCTGCGCGGCGCTCGGATTGAGCTCTACGCTCACACCGAGCCCGCCGGCTACGGTCCGCGCCATCTGTGGGCCGCGCTGACTGACCGCGTGAGCTACCAGCACGGCGCGCGGATTCTGCGCGCTGACCTGGACGCTCGAGCGCCCCGGAGGGCCGCCTAGTGTTTTCGTTGGCTCGCGGCATCCAGATTGGGCGGCGCATTGCGCCGGAGCTCCGGAAGGTCTGCACGTTGCACAAGCTCGGCCCGCTCGAAAGCGCGCTTGCGCTTGGTGGCGCTGCGGTTGGCGTGCTCGTTGAATCCAAGGTGTTGACCGTCAACAAACCCAAGCTTGCCGCGCTCGCGGCCGAGCTCGGCTACTCCTGGAGTGCGTAGCGTGCGCTGGGCATTCTGGAAGCGTGGCCCGTCGCCGCTCGCGCTCTTGAACGAGCGCGTTACGATCGCGCTCGACGGGCTGGGGGAGATTTACGAGCGGGAAAACCTCATGCGCCGCCGGCCGCGAAAGTGGCCGTGCGGCGCGTTCTTGATCCAAGCGGTTCCGCCGAAGGAAGAGCGCGACGGTGACGAAAAGTCACGGCAGCGGTACTCGCCGAGCTCGATCATCAGCTCGCGCTGCTTTTTCCTCGCGCCGGGTGAAGTGCATCGGGATCAATTCATGCCGCAGACGCCGGTGCCCGCTGGCTCGTGGATCGTTGCGTGGGGACCGTGCAACGTGCTCGCGGTCCAGGTCGGCACGAACGCGCAAGATATGTTTCCCGAGAGTCTTGGGCCGGCGACCGTGCTGAGTGATTCGGCGCATGTCGGTTCGTTGATCGGTTTTACCCTTCAAGCCTGGGAGGTCCCCCCGCCATGACCGGCAACACGCTGCGCACTCTGAAGGATTTGATCCCGATGCTGCGCGCTTCGGGGCACTGCACGGAGGACGAAGCAAGGGGCTTCGTTTTGGGGATCGACACTATCGCGGACGGGCTCGACCGGACGCAAGCGCAGCGCGACCAGGAGGACGAGCAGCACTTGCTCGACTCGGCGGCGCTGCGCGCGTTCGAGGCGCTCTTACCGCTGCGGGCTCCGCTCATGGATCCCGCCTCGGGCGGCGACTGGAAAGAGCAGCTCGCCGTCGAAGTGGCCGACGTCGCAACCGCGCTCGCGCTCGAGCTCAAGCGCCGCCGCCCGCAACGCGAAACCCTCCCACCGGCGAAGCCGCCGAGTGACGTCGAGCTGCAAGAGCTCTTCGGACCGAACGCCCTCGGAGCCACGTGAACGCACCCGCCGACAAGCAGCCGCAGCAGACCTTGCCGCAGTCCATTTACTGGACGCTATTCATGGCATGGATCGCAAGCCTGCCGCGCGAAGTGAAAGAGGGCTACGCGGCGAAATTTTGCGACACGCTCCAGGCTTATCCAAAGATGTTTAGGGCCGCTCCTGAGGAGGAGCCGCAAAACGCGCTTTGCGTTGTGCGGGTGGGCTCGAGCTCGCCCGCCGTCTACGTCTTTGCGACGTGGGACGGCGAAAGCTGGAAGCGAACGCACGCCCCCAAAGAGGGCGAAGACCACGCGATCCGAGACGTGACGGCCTGGGCCGTCCTGCCCTCGTGACCGCCACGAAAACAGGAGACAGGACCATGCTCAGCACCGTCACGGATTGGAAGCACAAGGCTTTGCGCCTGCAGAGTCAGCTTGAAAACTTCAAGGAGACCGGGCTCGCCATCGCAGAGCGCGGGGCGAACCTGAGCCTGACGGCTGTGGGGGCGACTGCTGCCACGTTCGCGGCCGTGTACATGCCCATGATTCCGGGCACGCAGATCCCGGTCGATCTCGCGGTCGGCGGTGCGATTGCTGCCGTTGGAGTTTTCGACTTGCTCGGCGGCATGGCGGATCAGGCGACGTCGTTCGGCGGTGGCCTCGTAGCGGTCGGACTGTTCCGCGCGCTCGAGCCGCAGCTGCGCGCCCGTATGGCCGCCTAGCGACTCCGCAAGCTCGGCAACGTCGCCAGCGCCCAGGCGCTGAGCCCTGCGACGTCACCCGGCCAGGCATCGGCAAACCCCCTCAGGGCCCAACTCGGGCCGGGAGTTACGCCCATGTCACAACACAGCAATCTAGCCCGCGCGCTCGCCGCGTTGGGCGGCGACTTCGGCCCGGCCGAGGTCGACCCCTTCGAGGCGTACCACGCCGCGAAATCGGGAAACGGTTCGCGCCACTACCTCGGCGCGGATATCGAGCTGCTCGGCCAGGATATCGAGCTGCTCGGCAACGACGCGAGCAACGTCATGTCGCTTTTGGGCGCTGACGCTGTCGAGCTGCTCGGAGCCGAAGGGATCGACATGCTCGGCGCCGATCGGCGTCGCGCGGTCCGCCGACCCGTCCCGCGTGTGATGAAGGAGCTTTTCCTTCCTCTCCCGAGCACGGCGCTCCCCGTCCTCGCACCGACTCAGATCATCACCGTTCAGCCGCAGCTGACGTGTCAGATCAATCAGTTGGTGATTCCCAGCAACGTCGGGATCTTGTACCAGATCAATGACGTTCTCGTGGGTACCCGCTCGCAGTTCGCGGCCCCTGGCGCGATCTCCGCGGTGGCTCTGTCCGAAGTGCAAACCGGCGCCTTGAAGGGCGACACGGCCACGCTCGGCACCATCATCAGCGTTTCGATCACCAACGTCAGCGGCGTGGACCAGACCCTAACGGGCGCGTTCTTCCGCGTGCTCGCGCTGGTTCCCTGAGCTCAGGAGTTGGACGGCTGTGGCTGACGTAACAGTAACCCTGTCGTTCAACGACTCCGATGGGCCCGCGGCACATTCGCGGGCCTATCGGTGGCTCTTACGCGCGCTCGCGCTCTGGAATTGTCTCATGATGCGCGCTTGGGGAATGGTGCCCGCGTCGGCGTCGATCGCTGACTCGCTGCTCTACTCCCGCGGCATCCGCTACGGCACTCCGCGCCGGCAGGAGTTTCTCGACGCGAAGGCGATCCTTCGGCGTCGCTGGGCCGATTGCGGCCCGCTCGCAGCTTGGCGCGTCGCCGAACTCTGGTGCACCGGGCAACGTGGCCCGTGGAAATTCGCGCCTTGGGTTGGCGGTGCTGACTTCCGAATCTATTCGCGCCCGGTGGGGCCGGACAACGTGCGTCTGTATCACTGCCAGGTGCGGAATAAACCGCTCATTCAGCGCGGGCCGAAAGGCCCTGTGTTGGTGCCGGGCAAGATCGAAGATCCGAGCCGACTGCTCGGCATGAAGGCGGTTGCATGATCCCCCTTGCGGTAAAACTCCTCATTGGCGGACTCGGGTTCGCTGGGCTGCTCGCGCTAGGTACCTCCACGGCTTCCGCAAAGCCGTCGGGCGCGAGCGGTGGAATTCCTTCCGATCTCGCACAACGGATGGTGACCGCGCTCGCGCTCGGTGACCCTGCGAAGTTGCGCGTGGTAGCCAGCGAACTTCGAGCCCGCGGTTTCAACGCGGACGCGGACAAGCTCGACGCGGAAGCGGCGAAGATCGAAGCGGGCGGAAAGCCCTCGGTCACTCCGCCGAGCTCGAGCACGGGCAAGCCTCCGGCGAGCTCGCCGCCAACGACCGCGAGCCCGCCGCCGCAACAGCCCGGCGCGCTGCCTGGTACGACGGCAGGCCCAGTCACCGACGCAAAGCAGCTTGCGGCCGCGGCCGTTGCTCGAGCGCCGAAGGACGCCACCAAGGTGCGAGCCTTCCAGACGCAAGAGGGGCTCGTGTCGGATGGCAAGTACGGGCCGAAGAGCGCCACGGCGCTGATCAAATACGGATTCGTCCCACCGACTCCGATCGCGTGGCCCAACGACAACAACGCCAGTCGTGCGCTCTACATCGCACTTCTGAAGGCGCAAGCCGACAAGGATCCGGTGCGGCGCGAGGAGTGGCTACAGGCGGCGCAAGCGGCGAGCCTGCCGCTGGCTGGTGCTGGTGTGCCGGCGAGCGCGCCAGTCTCGAGATCCAACATTCCGATCCTTCGGCAAGGATCGAAGGGTCCGAACGTCGTTTATCTGCAGAAGCTGCTGAATCAGAACGGCGCGGCGCTCAAGCAAAATGGAGTCTTCGATTCGGCGCTACGCGGCACGGTGATCGGCTTTCAGAAGACGCACCGAAACCCCGCGGGGATCTTGCTGAAGCCCGACGGCATCGTCGGCGAGCAGACCTGGACCGCGCTGGGTGCTTTTCGCTGAAAGGGCGTGATCCATGGGCCTATTCGACTCGATCAAAAAGGTGGCGCAAGCCGTCGTAAAAAACCCGATCGTCAAGATCGGCGGGGCCGGGCTCGCGCTCGCGTTCCCCAAACAGGTGAAGGGTGCCGCAGCCGTCCGCGTCGCGGGAAAGCTCGTGCTCGCAGCCAAGGGCAAGATCGGAACGCCAGCGCAGCAGGCGAGCGCGAAGCGCGTCGTGGCGAACACCTTCAGGGCCGCCAAGACCGACCCAAACGCGAAGCGCGCGGTGGCCGCGATGGTCGTTGCGCAAAAATCCACGGCCGTAGCGTCGACCATCAACCCGCCGAGCCTCGGCCCAGGCTGGCACGTCGACCGCGCAAACCGGATCCGCGTTCTCGCGCGGTGAAAGGCAAAGCCCTGTGTTTGGATTCCTGAAAAAGGCGGTCAAGTCGGTGGCCAAAGCGGCTGCCGGCGCCGCTGGCGCGATCGGCTCGACGCTGGGCAAAGTGCCTGTGGTCGGAGCTGGTCTCAAGGGTGCTTTCACCCTGACTATTGGCGCGCCTTTTTCGGTCGTGAACGCGGTTGTTCAGGGCGAGCGGATCGACCGCGTTGCGCTGAACCACTTGAAGTCACAGCTGTCTGCAGTGCGCGCGGTCGCCCCGTACGCGCAAACGGTGATCGGTTTCGTGCCTGGCATCGGCACGGGCATCAGTGGCGCGATCGGCGCGTCGCTGGCGCTGGCGAGCGGCCAGAACATTACCGACGCGCTCAAGGCAGGCGTGCGCGGCGCGCTGCCTGGCGGCCCGCTCGCCGCGGCCGCGTTCGATGTTGGTTCGGCTGCGATTCAGGGCAAGCCGCTTTCCGAGCTGGCGCTAGCGGCGCTGCCGCTGAACGACGACCAAAAGCGGATCGTGCGCGCCGGCCTCGCGACGGCGAAAGCGCTGGCGCACGGCGAGCGCGTCGACGCGACGCTTTTCAACCAAGCGCAGAAGCTCTTGCCGCCGGACGCGCAAAAGGCGCTGACTGTTGGACTCGCCCTCTCGCACGGCCAGGTGCTGCAGGCCGTCAAGACGGCCGGGCAAATGCCGGCGCTGAAAGCCTTTGCCGGGATTCCAGCGATTGCCATTGCGCGCGGCTCCGTTGCGACTGGCGCCGATGTTGCCGCCAAGGTGGTTGCTGCGGCGCGCTCGAAGGACCCGCAGACCAAGAAAGAGGCGCAGCTAGTTCTGAAGGCAACGATCGCGATGGCCAAGACCGGAACGCCGCTCGAGCGCAAGCTAGCGACAAACGGGCTTCGTGTCGTCGCTGCGACGGTGAAAAAGGGCGCGCCCCTGACGGTTGTCCAGAAGCTGCCCGCTCGAGCGCCGGCCTCGCCTGCGCGCTCTGGCGCGCCGCGTTGGGCCATCAACGCGAAAGGTCAAATCCGCGTCCTCGCGGCATGAGGTGTTCCCATGATTCCCGTTGTTGCGAAACTAGTTCTAGCTGCCATCGGCGTCGGTGGTTTGGCGTTCATGGCCAGCAAGGCGAGCGCGAGCCCTGGCCAATCTCCGACCGCAACCGACATGCCGAACGGCAGCACGCCGGACGGAACCGGCTGGGGGAACCCGGTCAAAACCCAAGCGAAGGCCAACCCCTCCGGGCGCGTCTATACGGTGTGGATGTATCCGCTCCGCGCAGGCGTCGGCGTGTACACGATTGCGCAACTCGCTGGCTCGAGCCTTTGGATTTCGTTCACTTACAACGCAGACACCAACAGCCGAACGCCCGCGAAAACCAACGTCATGACGTCGCAACTCGACGACGGGACGAAAGCCGCCACGCTGAAGGCCTTCAAGGACGATTGGAGCTTGCCGGGGTGATTGGCACTCTGTGTCACTCCGCTTGTGGTGCGAGCTCCGCTGGACTCGCACCAATCTGCGCGCCTCGTGTCGAGGTTCGCGTGGCGCGTCCGTACGTCAAAGCATGCAAACTCCCAAACCCGTTTCTATTCGTTCGCTCCTCGTCCTCCTGTCGGTGCTGCTCTCGTGTGCGTGCACCTTCGAAACCGTCAACGAAGCGCCTGACGCTTCGGAGCTCGACCCTATGAGAACCGAGCAGCAGAAAAACGCGTGGGGCCAAACGAAGGTCTACGGCCCCAGTTTTCAAAACGGCGCGCCCAACATCATCACTTTTTTGCCGGCAACCGAGCTTCAATTTCCTGAAGTGTGCACGGCGAATCTGGGAATCGAGTTCCTCGACGCGTTCAGCGACCTGAACGGCTTTCGCTGGCTGCTCAAGGTCGGCGTTGGTGGCTCCCAGCGCGCGTGGAAGATCGACGCGCTGCCAATGCAGCAAGTCTCTCTGCCTTGCCAGAGTTTGGAGGTCTCCCTAATCGTCGAGCCGTTCGTTATTGGGACGGCGTTCGTGGATCCTGGCGCGCGTGTTCGCGCTTCTGCCTTCATTGCACGCGGCAACACTTCGACGTCCAGCGCGAACTACACGCAAGGCTTTGCGCTCGACGCGGTTGGCGGCGCGAACGCTTCGATCTTGATTCCGTACCCTGCCGGCGCCGTTGGCTTTCGGCTGGGCGGCTTCACTCCTACGGCTCTCGCAAACTCGATTTTCGACGTTGACGTCGACGTAAAGCTAGTCAGCGCTGGCGGTGCGGCAACGTTGATTTGGATGACGGCGGACGAGCTTCTTCCGCTGGCGTTGTCGGATGGCTACATCCCGCTTCCCGGTGGCGCGGATGCCCTCTTGATTTCGAACACGGATCTGCTCCTCGGCAAGTCGGGGATCGTCCAGTGGGAACTCGATTTGTAAATGGCAGAAGCCTCTACCTTCCTCGACGGGCGGACGATCTCTCGCCGCCTGAAACTCCGCGCCGGCCAGCTACACGAGCTGGTCAGCGCGGGGCGCGTGCGTTTGTTCGACGGCGGCCGGTACGACGTCGAACAAGTGCGCGCCGCTGTGTTTGGTGAGGCTCAGTCTCTGCAGTCGTCGCAGTCGCTGGACGCGGAAGAGACCGAGCACGAAGACAGCAACGCCTTTGCGCTGCGCATGATGCGCGAGCAGGCCCAGGCGGCCCAGCTGCACGCCGAAAAGATGTTCGGCATGGCCGTTGCTGCGCTCGAGTCGAGCGCCAAGGCCTTGCGCGAGGAAAACGACGCGCTGCGCGGGCGCGAGAAGCAGAACCACGAAGCGATTTGCGCGCTGCAGGATCGGCACGTCAAGAACCTCGAGGCGCACGAAAAGGTGCTGAGTCTTGCGCACGATCGCGAGATGCAGAGCGAGCTTGTGAAGGGCGTCAACAACCGCCGGCAGCAAGGCGTCGACATGCTGAAGAGCGCACTCCCTGTGCTGCTGAACAGCGTCAAGGCGACGTTCGAGCAAAAGAGTCTGATCGCGCAGTTCTTCAAGACGCTGCACCCCGGGCAGCTGGAAGCGATCATGTCGATCGACTTTTTCACTGACGAGCAAAAGGCCGTGCTCGCGAAGCTCGTAGCTTCGACGAAAGCGCCGCCGGCCGCCGTCCCCAACCCTCAACCGAGCGCGAACAACGCTCAGACCCACGGCAGCGAACCAGCAGCCGCTTGAAACGGAGAAACACCAAATGACTGCATATGCCAAGAGTGGCCCCGTCGGCGCCATCATCGCCCAGATCGGCTCAGTAGTTTTCGATGCGGCCAACTGCGCCGCCACTGAAACGACTGTGCAAGCAATCACCTTGCCCGGTACCGGCACCGGCGATGCAATCTTGCTGACCCCTCGCGCGAACCTCGTTCACGTTGGGATCGGCGTCGGCTACTGCCTCGTCGCCGGTACCGCCCGCGTGCCGTTCATCAACCCGAACGCGGCCGCCGAGGATCCAGCTTCGGCCACGTACGATTACAAGATCATGAAAAATCTGGTGGGTTAGGGCTCGCGCTTCGCCGTGAGGTCGCGTCCGAGGAAATACCCCGTCGCGGCGGCGCCGCAGAGACGCCCCGCGACGGCGCGCACCAGGAACCGACCCGCGAGAACACCCAGAATCGTCAACATGCCGGAAGGCTAGCAGAGGCAACGTGACACGTGGACGCAACAACAATTCTCGGGGGCCTGTGCGCGACCCTCGCGTCGGCGGTGGGTCTGCTGTTCAAAGAGATGCGGAAGCAAGCCCGGGAGCATCGAGCGGAGCGGCGGGAGTTGATGACGCAGATCGAGACGAAGTCACTCCAGTGGACGGAAGAGGTGAAGGAGCGATCGCTAGATGCCGCGCGGTTTCTGACCGTGCTCGAGCGGAGGCGGATGCAGAGCTCAGCGCCGCCGGGCTCGTCGACGCCGACGCATTCCCGGAGGAGTCCACGGGAGTAGCGATCGAAGCTCTGCCCGGCCGGCTCGAGGCGCTCGAGCGCGAGTTTCACGATACCTGGCCAGCGCCGCCGCTTCGGCCCTCGACTGTTCCGCCGCCTGGCGGCGAGTGAAAGGATCCGTTTTATGACTCAAAAAATCGTCGTGAACTGCAACAAGTGCGGCGCCGAGTGCGACGCTACCCGTCGGCTCTGGTCCGAGGAAAAGGGCAGGGCGCGCCAAGCCATCGACTTTTGCGAGCTCCACTCCTCGGAGCTTGGGCGCTACATCGGATCGCCGCTGCTTTCGATTAGCGCGCTGGAGTTCGAGCTATCGGAACTTTCGAAGAGTAGTCGCGAGCTCGCTCGCGTGTGCGAAGCGAAGGACGAGGACATCAGCAGGAAGGACGCGGAAATCAGCAGGCTCGATGGTCTGGATTTCGAGCTCTCCAAGATTACTCGCGAGCTCACTCTAGCGAGCGAAGCGAAGGACGCGGAAATCAGCAGGCTCGAGGGCCTCCTAGCGGTCGCCGTAGCGGCGCCCGTTGAAGCGGAGCCCGCCGCGGCGCCGGCCGAGCCCGCCGCGGCGCCGGCCGAGCTCGCCGAGCTCGCAGCGGCGCCCGTCGACGCGCTGCAAGACACGCCGCCGGCTTCGCCGTCGGCCTAGCTGAGGAGTCTCCGCCATGGGCAGCGATATTCGCATTCCGCCGACGGGTCAGTTCATCGTCGGAACGGTCAACGGTCAGATCCTGCAGTGGAACAACACCACTAAAAAATGGGATTTGGCCGCGGCGCCGTCTGGTGGAGTAACTCCGCTTTCCGACGTAGTTTGGATCGATGGGGGGACTACGGTCCCCCTGGTCGACCAGGACGGATCGATCGGCGCGCCGTACGCGACGATTCAGCAGGCGCTAGACGGCATGAGCGGCACGCAACTTTGCGCGCTGATCTGCCCTGGCGACTACACGGCTGAAGTCCTGTCCTTTGGCACAAACATCAAGGTGCAGCTGCAGGGTGTTGCGCGGCCGGGCGCTGGCGCGGGCTTCAACGGCGCCAACGCGATGATCGGATCGCTCACAACGATTTCGGGGGGAGAGCAAGGCAGCCTCACCTTGGTGAATCTTGAGTGTACGCAAAATCTCGAGCTCGCTGGCTCCGTGGTTTGCGTCGACTGCATCAATGTTTTCATCGTTCCGAGTGGCCTCGATTTTTGCTCGTTCGAGATCTTTGGTGGGTTGTTGCAGGGACTCGACGCGGCTGGCGGCACGATCGACGGCGTGATTTTCGGCCCAGCGCCGGGATCGCTCCAGCTCGATTCTAACGTTACAGTGACGAATTCGAACCTTATCGGGTCGGCTCTGACGGTGACCTTCACTGCTGCGCCGGGCGTGGTTTCGCACGACTTGGCGACCGAAGGCACCGGGCCAGTTCCGGCTTTCACGATCACCAACGGCACGGCGGTACGCCTCGCGCTGCCGGTGCAGAGCATCACCGGAGCGACCGAGCAAGAGCAGATCGATTCAATCGTCTTGGGCCTCGTGGCCCTGGGCCTTGCGACGGATAACCGCTGATGTCCGAGCGCTCGATTTTGGCGGTTCCGGGACTGGCGGCGACTTCGCCGCTGTTCCGCTTTGAGCTGTACGAGCTCGCGGCTCGCAACGGCTGGGACGTCGACGCGCTCGCCGCGGTCATGTCGACAGAGAGCGGCTTTCAGCCCGGCGCCAAGAACCCGAAGGCGACGGCCAGCGGTCTGATCCAGATCACCGAGGCCACGGCGAAAGGCCTCGGAACGACGACGGCGGCAATTCGATCCATGAGCGCCGTCGACCAGCTGCTGCTCGTAGAGCGTTATTTCAAGCGCGCATTTGGAGGGACTCAGATCCTCCGCCCGGTGGACTACTACGCCGCGCTTTGGGGCAACGGCGTTGGCAAGCCGCTGGAAACGGTGCTTGCTCGAGCCTCCGATCCGAAGTCCTTCAACGGGGGAACCGAGAACCTCTACACGCTGAACGCCGGGCTCGACCGCAACAAGGACGACGAGATTCGTTTGCAGGACTTGGCCGACTTCGTTGCGCAGACGCAGGCGCGCGCCGGAGGTCGGCGGCTCGAGGTCCCTTTAGCCGCCCCGCCGGCGCCGGCGCCGGCGTCGTTGCCCTTGGTGCCGCGGCCCTCGCCGTTGCCATCTTCGTCGGGACCCTTCGTGCGCCGAAGTCTCGCGGCGTTGCCGGTGCTGTCCCTCGGATCGTACGGGCAAGCGGTTGAGCTCGCGCGCTTGCTGTCAGGGTACGCGCCAGGCGGCGACTTTGACGCCGGCTTTCGCAAGTACCTCGAAGCGCTCGGGCCGGCGTACACGAGCGATTACAAGGTCGGGCCGCGCACCTGGGCCGCTCTCTTCGCCGCCGCTCGAGCGCGCGGACTGGGGGCGCTGTGACGGAAGAGGAGGCCTATCGGCTGAAGCACGCGGCCGTCTACGAGGCACGCGAGCGGGAGTACGCTGCAGAGCGCGCCAAGCACTTGCGCGCGTTCGAGGCAGCTGCGCGCAAGCTCGACCGGCAGATCGTTGCGATCGAACAGGGCGACGACTCCCAAGAGAAGGCCGTTTGGAAGGGGCTCGAGCGGCTGCACGATCGGCGCAACAAGCCGGAGATCCGAGGCCACGATACGGCGCGGGAGGCCTGCGACGCGCGGATCGACGAGCTGCGAGCTCGGATGCGAGCGGCCGAGGAAACGGGCCGCATTGCGCGAAGCGCGGCGCGGGACGAGGAATCGTTGCGGCTGCGTGACGAGATGCGAGAGGCCGAGCACTCGCGCGGCGGTTACTCGAAAGAGCTGATCTTGCTCGGCATGCTCCGGAGGGGCGGCCGATGATCCTAATGGCTCTGGCCGCTCGCAAGGGCTGCGGGTGCATGCGCCGCGCTCGCCTGCTCGGCGCGCTGCGTTCGGGGATCACCCGCTCGAGCTCGAGCGGCCGCCGGCTCACCAAAGCGCAGCGCGAGGCCCTGCCCTTACGCGCGTTCGCCTGGCCTGAGCGCCGGGAGTACCCGATTCATGATCGCGCGCACGTGCAAGCGGCCCTTGGTCGCTTCGCACGGTTTCAACGTCGCATCCCCAAAGCACAGCGCGTGCGCGTTCGGCGTCGCTTGCTCCGAGCTGCTCGGCGGTTCGGGATTGAAAGTCGATTGGAGAGCTCAAAATGAGGAAGTTCGCAACGTGCATGGTTGCGGCGTTCAAGGCCTGCCGCGGCGCTCGACCGCCTACGCGGACGGCGGCGCTCGTGCGGGTGGTGCCGGCGAGCTCGCCGCGCTCGAGCTCGAGCGCCCTGGCGCGCGTTGCGCCTCGCTACGTCCAGCGCGGCGGCTACTTGCTGCCGGCGCCGGCAGCGCGCAAAGCGCCGAAGCGCAAGGCAGCGAAGAAGCCAGCGCCGAAGAAGACGGCCAAAAAGAAGGCCGCTAAGAAAGCCGAACGCAAGCCGCAGGCGTTCGTGATTTTCGACAAATACACGACCAAAAACGGCGGCAAGCTCGCGACCGTTTTCGGGAAAACCGAAACGCAGGCGTTCAAGGCTTGGAGCGACAAACATCCCGGGTGGCACCGTAAGGAGCGCGCGGGCGATGCGTCGATCCGCATCATGTCGGCGGCCAAGTGGCGCAAGCAAATGGCGGCTAGGTGAATGCGGGCAGGCCTTGCCCTCGGAGCGCTCGCGGCCGCGGCCGCGGCGGCGCTCGTGTTCCTGCCATCGGTAGCGCCGCCAGGCCTCGCGCGATCGAGCGCGTTGCTCGCGACGCTGCGCCCCGAGCTCGAGCCGAAGATCCGCGCCTTGCTCGAGCACGCGGCCGCGGCGGGGATCCCGCTTGTGGTGACCAGCGCAACGCGCACGGCAGCAGAGCAAGATCGGCTCTACGCGCAGGGGCGCACGACGCCGGGCCCGATCGTGACGGAGGTTCGAGCGGGCGGCAGTTACCACAATTTCGGCCTAGCCGCGGACGTTGCGCTACTCGGGCCCGACGGGCCGACGTGGCCGGAGGACGACGCGCTTTGGAGTCGCATCGGCGCGATCGGCAAGTCGCTCGGACTCACGTGGGGCGGAACGTTCCCGACTCCCGATCGCCCGCACTTCGAGCTCCGCATTCCAGGCGTAGGCCCCGGCCAGTCGCAGCCGATCGCGTGAAAGGGAATCTCTGATGCCGTTTCTTCTTAGTGGTTTGGCGGTTGCTGCGTTGATGCTGATCGGACTCGGCATCACCAAAGCAGCGGGTCCGCCCGTTTCTCGCGCTGGCACTCCGCCCGACGGAATGATCGCGAAACTCAAGGGCGAGCGTTTGGGGCTGCCCGGCGTAGATTTCCTGTACTCCGCGAGCTCGGACACATGGCGACCGGTGATCACTGGCTCCGCGCCGTGGCCGAAGGGCGCCCAAGCAATCTACGAGGGCCGTGCCTACAACTGGACGGGCGAGCTCTTGGAAAGGGCGCCCGCCTAATGCCCTGGATCCTCGCTTCGCTTGCGCTCGGGGCGCACGTAGTGCTCGCCGCTCCCATCGCCGCAATCACTGCGCTCGGTCGCGCTGCAGGCGCGAAAACGGTCGCCTTCCTGGAGGGCGGGCCTGTTCTAAATGTGGTTTGGGATGGCATCCGCTGGCGGCCCATGGGGAGCGTGGACCTGGCTGCGGTGATTGCGTGGAACGCGGCGGGGCACTCGAAGGCAGAGATCAACGGCTCCGAAGTGCTTTGGACCGGAGCGGGGTTCTCGTCGCAATGGCGCGCCTCATCACAGCGGAAGAGCGGAGCGTGTTGGCGGACCATCGACGCCGGCATCCCCGTTGCTTGCGTTGCGGCGCATCGGCGACGGTTTACATGTTCGATCGCTACGATCTTCCCGCGGCGCTGTGCGCGACGCACGAGGCCGAGGAAGAGGCCGCGCTTGGGCGCATCACTCCAGGAATCACCCGCCAATGAGCACACGAGCCAACACCGACAAGAAGATCCTAGCCGGCGCGTTGCTGGCGCTCGCCGTGGCGCTCGTCGCAGCGGTGCCCGCTGGCGTGCTGCCGAAAGCGCCGCCGCCATGACCCGCGCCTGGTACGCCGTCCAGATTTTCCAGCCGCCGCTAGGGCAGGCGAAGTCACTCCGCGGCGAAGCGCAGGAGAGCGAAGCGCAGGCCGTCGCGCGGATGCACTCGCTTGCTTGCAAGTTCGAAGCGGCGGCAACGCTCTGGGTTTGGAACGGCCGCGCTTGGGTCCACGTTGGCCCTTGGGCATGGGTCAACCCCGCTCTGTATCGGCAGCTCGTTTCGCAAAACGCGGGCCGCGCTGCGTCGACCTGGGGGCGCGCGTGAAAGACCCTTGCGACGTGTGCGGGCGTCGCGAGCGCGAGCTCAAGGCAACGCTCTACGCGCCGCCGGTCGCTGTCGAGGTGGAGCTGTGCGCCGCGTGCGCCGCCGACGGTCCGCCACCCAGCTGGTTCTACGTTTGGCACGAACCCAACGAACAGGAGACCGCAGCATGACCACGACGAGCACCCCGGCCAACGAAGCCCCCCGATCTCTCATTCCAGGCAGGCCCGGCGCCGCCGCTGCTCTGCCCGTTGCGCCTGTGGTGCCGTTGGCGAGCTCGCCGCCGCCGCCGCCGCCTGCGCCTGCGCCTGCAGTGCCGGCGGGCGCTGTTGGAACTCCGGCGCCGCTGAATCGCTTCCTGGTCCAGCCCGAGGGTAAGCAGGTTCGGATCCGCGGCCTGCCGATCGGGCGCATGAGCGCGACGGAAGCCCGCGCGCTGTGCGCTTGGGTGCTGCTCGTGGCCGAGGAAGTGGCGACGCCAACCGACTCCGAATTTCAAGATCTGTATACGGCGCTCTTGAAGCAACGCGACGTGACGGCCGTGAAGTGAAGGGGGACCGGTGGCCGCAACCGAGATCCGTACGCCCCCGGTGGGGCCCTTCGACGCGATCCCGGCGGCGCCGGTCCTGTCCGTTTTCGGTCGACTCGGCAACGTGCTTGCCGAGCTCGGCGACTACCTCGCGAGTCAGGTAGACAATGACTCCACCGTCGGCGGCGCAACGGTCGCCGATGCGCTGAACGCGCTCGACGTCGATATCATTGCGATCCAGGTCTATCTCGCAAACCTCGCTGCAAGCGACGTCATCAATGATTCATCGGTCGCGGGCGCTTCGGTCAAAGAGGCGCTCGAGCAGCTCGACGCAGACACTACTGCGCTCGCGGTCGTCGTCGCGTCTCTGACGTCGAACGAAATTGCAAATTCGAGCGGCGTCGGTGGCGGTTCTGGCTCGGTGTCGACGGCGCTCGACGATCTGAACGCACGCACGCCAACGGCCGCGCCGGTGAACGCCTATGACCTCCTCCAGGAGGCGAAAGGAAGTTGGGGCGTCGAAGGGGCGGCACCGGCGCCGAACACTGGCGACGTGTGGAGCTGGAACGGTTCGATCTGGGTGCCGCGCTCTGTTGGCGCTGGCGCGATCGTGCCGCTTGCTGCTGCGGCGTCGACGGTCGGACTGTGGAATTTGCAAGGCTCGCTCGCCAACGTCGTTGACGCCCCGAACCCGCTCACAGTGACCACGGGAACCGAGGTGTATGCGCCGATCGTGCCGGGGCAACTGGCCTTCTATTTCAATGGGTCGACGCGCCTCCAGGTCGCCGCGTTCGTCGCCGCGCTCGCCCTTCTCGGTGACATGTCGGGAGTTTCGATCTGGCA
>Ga0184633_10000050_pt1 | contig 30648 bp, 26 predicted proteins | sample PLM31_170_b1_FD_133156 | JGI IMG/M metagenome (GOLD analysis project Ga0184633, IMG submission 133156) | Groundwater sediment microbial communities from an aquifer in East River, Colorado, USA - PLM3-1_170_b1 | ecosystem: Environmental > Terrestrial > Soil > Riparian zone | place: USA: East...
ATCGAGGCCATCATGACCAACATCATGGGCGGCCGCAACGTGGTGGAGGCGGCGCTCGATACCGGCGTCGAGCGGGTGATGGCCCTCAGCACCGACAAGGCCGTCAATCCCATCAACCTGTACGGGGCCACGAAGCTGGCCGCCGAGAAACTGTTCATCCAGTCGAACGCCTACGCCGGCGGAACCGGGACGCGTTTCTCCTGCGTTCGCTACGGCAACGTCGTGGGCAGCCGAGGCAGCGTCATCCCGGTCTTCTTGCAGCAACGGGACCAGGGCCGAATCACCATCACCGACGAACGGATGACCCGATTCTGGTTGTCGGTGGAACGCGGCGTTCGTTTCACCATCGGCTGCCTTGAGCGGATGGAAGGCGGCGAAGTCTTCGTGCCCAAGATCCCCAGCATGCACGTGATCGACCTGGCTCGCACGATCGCCCCCGGCAGTCAGATCGATGTCATCGGGATTCGGCCGGGGGAAAAGCTCCACGAAGTGTTGGTGTCCGAGGACGAAGCCCGCCACACCCTGGAGTTGGACGACATGTTCGTCGTCGAGCCCCAGGAGACGCTGTGGTTCGGGCACGGATGGCGTCAGCGCGGGCGCACCTTGCCGGAAGGATTCCGCTACGCGAGCGACTCGAACGACCGTTGGTTGACGCCGGACGAGATTCGAGAGCTGATCGGGCCCTTCGAAAAGGACGCCGACCTGCGAGAGGGTGCATGACGCGCCTGCTGATCACGGGGGCCAGCGGGCTGCTGGGAGCGAACCTGGTCCTCGAGTTGGTGGAGCGGTATGAGGTCATCGGCGTCACCCATTCGGTCCGCCTCCTTCATCCCCGTCTCGACAGCCGGCAGGCCGACCTGGCCGCGCCGGGCGTCGCCCGGCGGTTGTTCCAAGATGTCCGCCCGGACATCGTCGTCCACTGTGCGGCGGCGACCGACGTCGAGGCCTGTGAACGCGATCCAGGCCTGGCCCATCGCCTCAACGCCGAGATGGCGGAAGTCGTAGCCCGCGCGGCGGCTGAGACCGGGGCCCGCCTGTTGCACCTTTCCACCGATGCCGTCTTCGACGGTGAAGGCGGACCTTACGGCGAAGACCAACTGCCGGCCCCGGTCAACGTGTACGGGAAATCCAAGCTGGCGGGTGAGGAAGCCGTGCGCGCGGCGCATCCCGGTGCTCTCGTTGTCCGGACGAATTTCTTCGGATGGAATGCCAAGCCCAAGCTCAATCTGGCGGAATGGTTCCTGGATCGACTTCGCTCCGGCCAGGGGGCGCCCGGGTTCACCGACGTCTACTGTTCACCTATGTTGGTCAATGACCTGGCCGGCCTCCTGGACGCTCTCCTCCGTACCGACGTGCGCGGTGTTTTGCATCTGCCGGGTCGGGATTGCCTCAGCAAGTACGAGTTCGGCTGCCGGCTCGCCCGCGCCTTCGGGTTACGCGAGGACTTGGTCGTGGCGAGTGATTTGAGCCAGGCTGGGTTTCGAGCGCCGCGGCCGAGACGCACCTGTCTGGAGGGGACGAAGGCGCGCGGCATCCTGGGGATCGACTTGCCATCCGTCGACCTCGGTCTGCGCCGGCTCGAGAGTCTCGCCCGGACGGGCAACCTCCAACGGCTCAGGGAGATGACCGCGGCATGAGCCCACAGGCAGGGAACGAACGCGAGCCGAAATGGATGGCTCTGCAAGAGAGCGTGTCCTCCGCGGGGTCGGTCCTGTGAAGAGGTGCGCATCCCCCGGCCGCCCCGGCAGCGCGGGAGTCAACCCTCTTTGGAAAGGGCCATGGCTGGTCTGAGGAGCAGGCTCGGTTCCATCCGACGTCGTCTCCGAGCCGCCTTCGCTCGCACTTCGCGGCGGATGAGGTACGGCGCTCAAGCCTCCCGGCTCCCTGTTGTCTTTGGAAACTCGATGGCCAAAGCTGGCTCCCATCTGCTGGCACAATACCTGGAAGGATTGACGGCGATTACGCCGCTCCTTTTTCTCGATCCGTACCCACTTCGAACCATCACTCCGGACGGACGCCGCCGTACGGCGGAGTGGGTCGTCCGTGAAATCCGCCAGCTTCGGGCGGGCGAGATACGGTGGGGGTATCTTCCAGCACGTCCCGAGTATGTCGAGGAGCTTCTCCGCAAGGTAAAGGTCGTCTACTTCCTCTACCGAGACCCTCGCGACAAGGTCGTTTCGCATATTCTGTATGCCCTCGAGATCCACAAGAAGCACGCCATGCACCGCTATTACCAGGATCTCCCAGGGATGGAGCAGCGGATCGACGCGACCATTCGAGGCGTCCCGGGGTTGGTTCAGAACATCCGGGGCTCGTATGAGAGTTATCTCTCCTGGCTGGACCAACCTGGGGTGATGGCTGTTGCCTACGAAGATTTGATGGAGAAGCGGGACCTCACTCTCCGCCGTATGCTCTCGCACCTCGAGCTTTCGGGGGTGCAGGTCCGGGCCGGCCAGGCAGAGACGCTGGAGGTGCTGAGGGGGGCCATGTCTCCCCGCCGTTCCCCCACCTACCGTGCGGGGAACCCCGGCAACTGGCAGCACTACTTCAGCAAGGCCAACAAGGACGCCTTCAAGGAGGTCGCCGGAGATCTCCTCGTTCGCCTCGGCTATGAACACGATTCGGATTGGTGACCCTCCGGGTATGCGCGCAACTTCTGCCGGAGACCAGACGAACAAGGATCGAACGATGCCTGAGATCAGGATCGCAGACCGACTCATCGGAACGAACCACCCGACGTACTTCGTCGCCGACATCTCGGCCAATCATGACGGCGACCTGGAACGGGCCAAGGCGTTGATCCATTTGTGTGCCGAAGCCGGCGCGGAGGCAGCCAAGTTCCAGAACTTCCGGGCGCCCAAGATCGTGAGCGATTACGGATTCCGCTCCCTCGAGGGGCAGCTGTCGCACCAGGCAACATGGAAGCGTTCCGTTTTTGAGGTCTACCAGGCCGCCTCCCTGGCGTGGGAATGGACCCCGATCCTGCAGGAGACGTGCCGCGTGGCCGGCATCCACTACTTCTCATCTCCGTACGACCTGGAGGCGGTCGACATGCTCGATCCGCACGTCCCGGCCCACAAGATTGGGTCCGGCGATATCACGTGGATCGAAATCCTTCGTCACATTGCCTCCAAAGGGAAGCCGGTCCTGCTGGCCACCGGCGCCTCCAATATCGGCGAAGTTCAACGAGCCGTCCACGCGATCCGCGAGCTCAATCGGGAGCTGGTCCTAATGCAGTGCAACACCAACTACACCGCCAGCCTCGACAACCTCTCTCACATTCACCTCAACGTGCTGCGCACCTATGCCGTCCTGTTTCCCGATGTGGTTCTCGGTCTCTCCGACCACACAGCGGGACACGCCACCGTGCTGGGGGCGGTGGCCCTCGGAGCCCGGGCGGTCGAGAAGCACTTCACCGACGACAACGCGCGCGAAGGTCCCGACCATCCGTTTTCGATGACGCCCGCGTCGTGGCGGGAGATGGTCGATCGAACGAGGGAGCTCGAGCGGGCCCTGGGCTCGCCAGACAAGGATGTTGCCGAGAACGAAAGACAGACGGTGGTCGTCCAGCGCCGGTGCCTGCGGGCGGCTCGCTCGATTCGCGCCGGCGAGGTCCTTGAGCGAGAAGCGATTGATGTGCTCCGGCCGGCCACGCCGGGCGCCATCCTGCCCTTCGAGATCGAGGCCGTCATCGGTGCCCGGGCCTTGCGGGAGATCGCCGCCGGGGAAGCCCTGGCCTGGCGAATGCTAGGGGAATAGTGCGGGTTCTGTATTTCTCCGACTCGTATGGACCGCATGACTTCCGCTTCCTGGCGTTCCTGGCGGGGAGCGGGTGTGAAGTACTGTTCCTGCGTCGTCGCCCCGGGCGCATCGTCGAAAGAAGACCCTTGAGCGACGGGGTCACGGCACTTCCGCCGCTGGATCCCGATGGCGGCCGACCGCTGCGCCTGGGCGTCGCCCTCGTCGGCGAGATGCGCCGCGTCTTGCTGGATACGCGCCCCGACGTCGTTCACGCCGGCCCTCTCCAGTCGTGTGCCTGGCTGGTGGCCCGGGCGGGCTTTGAGCGCCTGGTCAGCATGTCGTGGGGATCGGATCTAATGCTCGACGCCCGCTTCGGCCTGGGTCGATGGCAGGCGGCCGGCACCTTGCAGCGGACTTCGGTCTTCCTCGGCGATTGCGAGTCCGTGCGCCGCCGGGCCGTCGAGCTCGGAATGGACTCCACGCGCACGATCGTGTTCCCTTGGGGCGTCGATCTCGATCTGTTCTGCCCAGGACGGACATCCCAGGCCCGCGACCGACTGGGCTGGCAGGCAGCGCTTGTCTTGCTGTGCATGCGCGCCTGGGAGCCGAGGTACGGAGTCGATACGGTGCTGGAGGCCTTCCTCCGAGCATCCCGGCACACGCCCAACCTGCGTTTGATCCTGGCCGGCGACGGACCGCTAAGGCCCTACCTGATCGACCGCATTCAAGAGACCGGACTGGCGGATCGGATCTGGCTCCCCGGCCACGTCCCCTATGGCGAGCTGCCCATGCTCTTCCACAGCGCCGACATCTACCTCAGCGGGTCGTACTGTGACGGCAGCTCAGTTTCCCTGCTCGAGGCGATGGCCTGCGGGCTGCCTTCCTTCGTGACGGACATCGCCGGCAATCGCGAGTGGATCGAGAAGGACGTCTCGGGCCGCTGGTTCTCCCCGGGCGACATCACCGGGCTGGAGGATCTACTGCGGCAAGCCCCCCGCATGGCGGCCGAGCTCGCGGACTGCGGCGAGCGCGCCCGCGTGATTGCCGAGGAGCGGGCTGATTGGCGGCGCAACGCGCCGGCGATGCTGGAGGCCTATGCCATGGCTTTTGCCGAGGATCGGGGCGCAAGATGACGGCGCGTTGCGTCGCGATTGTCCAGGCGCGCATGGGCTCGAGCCGGCTGCCGGGAAAGGTGCTCGCCGATATCGAAGGCAGGCCCTTGTTGGGCCGAATGCTCGACCGCCTCGGCCGCTGTGACCAGGTGGACGAGGTGGCGGTGGCAACGACCTACCTCTCGGACGACGACCCCGTCGCCGAGCTTTGCCGCGCCCGAGAGACGCGGTGCGTCCGTGGTCATCCGACCGATGTCCTCGACCGATATCGCCAGGCGGCGGAGGAGACCGGGGCCGACGTGATCGTCCGCCTCACCGGCGACTGTCCGCTCATCGACCCGCAAGTCGTTGACCTCTGCCTGAGAACCTACCTTGTGGCCGATCCGCCGGTGGACCTAGTCGTCAACCGCCTACCATGGAATCGGTCCTACCCCATCGGCCTTGATACCGAGGTTTTCGGCCGGACGGCACTCGAGACCGCCTGGCGTGAAGCCATCGAGCCGCACCAGCGTGAACACGTCGTGCCATTCCTCTACGAGAACCCCAGCCGTTTCGCGATGATTCATCTCGAGGCCGATGGAGACTATGGAGATTATCGCTGGACGGTCGATGAGCCGGAGGATCTGGAGGTCATTCGGCGGATCTTCGCCGCCTTCGGCGGCCGCGAGGATTTCAGTTGGCGAGAGGTATTGAGTCTGGTCAGGCGGGAACCCGGATTGGCGCGCATCAACAAGGCCGTGGCTCACAAGAGCCATCGGGACGTCGGTTGAGGCTCACGGAGGCCGCCCCGGCCAAGTGAAGATGCTGACACTGTTCACGGCCCCGAAATCCTTCCGGGGCCATATCGGCATGATCCAGACGAACGCGATTCGATCCTGGCAACAGATCGATAGCGCGGCCGCCGTCCTGCTCGTCGGAAAGGAGCCTGGGCTGGAGGAGGCGGCCGCCGCTCTGGGAGTGCAACACCTGGACTCCGTTACCCGGTCGGAGAGCGGCGCACCTTCTTTGCGATCGGCCTTCGACGTCGCTCGGCGGGCCTCGCCGAACCGGATTCTTTGCTTTGTGAACGCCGACATCCTCCTCCTGGACGACTTCTTGCCGGCCGTCGAGCAGGTGGCCGGTAGAATGGACCGCTTCCTCGTCGTCGGCCAGCGTTGGGATCTGGAAGTTCGCGAGCCCTTATCGTTCGAGGGCGGCTGGGAGGGGCGACTACGGGACCAACTCGCCCGATCGGGCAGGCTCCATCGGCCCGTCGGGAGCGACTACTTCGTTTTTCCGGCGGACCAGTACGGCGATCTCCCGGACTTCACCATTGGACGCTCCGGGTGGGACAACTGGATGATCTTCAACGCCCGTCGGAGAAGGATCCCGGTGATCGACGCCAGCCGGGGCATTACGGTCGTGCACCAAGACCATGACTACTCGCATCTCCCCGGCGGACGACCCCACCACGGACATCCGGAGAGCCTGCGCAACCTTGAATTGGCCGGCGGACGCGAGGTCAGCTTTCGACTCGAGGACGCCGACTGGCGCCTGGATTCAGGGCGGCTTGCACGCAAGAGATTCCTGGACTGGCGCTACCCGCGGAAGTGGGAGGCCGACCTGATTGTCAGGCTCGGTCCGGGGAAGGGGTCGCGGCGCGTGCGGATGGCCTTCCGTCCAGGCAGGACCCTTCGCCATTACTTGGGACTGCCTCCGCCGAGAGCACGGCGAAAGTCGAACGGCGACGAGGGTGGGAAAGACGAATGACGCGCATCGGGATGAACCCCGCTCGCCATCGGGTGACGGCCTACCGCCCGGCGCGTATCACCGTGGGCATGCTGGTCTATCTACCTCACCTCCAGGGGTATTTCGAGCATCGGATGGACGTCATCAAGCTGTCCATGGCGAGCCTGATCCGGCATTCGGACCTCGAGTACGACCTGATGGTTTTCGACAATGGAAGTTGCCAGGAGATGAAGGCTTACCTCCGCGAGCTTCAGGAGACGGGAATCCTCCGGTATCTCCTGACCTCGAGCGAGAACATCGGGAAGCTCGGGGCGCTGCGCGTCATCGCCGGGGCGGCGCCCGGCGAAGTGCTGGCCTACACCGACGACGACACGTTCTTCTACCCGGGCTGGCTCTCGTCCCATATCGCCTTGCTCGACGGGTTTCCCAATGTCGGGATGGTCAGCGGTTCTCCGGAGCGATCGCTCTTCGACCATGGAACGGCAGCGACGGTCCGCTTTGGTCAGAACGACCCGGAGGCGGAAGTGAGCTACGGCCGCAGGATCCCCGACCGATGGGAGCGCGAGTGGGCCGTTGCCCTCGGGAAGGATCCGGACGAGTACCTGGCTCAAGTGCAGGAAGTAGACGATATCCTGCTCGTCCGCCGCGGCTTGCAGGCCTACGCCACCGCCTGTCACAATCAGTTCGTGGCGCCCAAAGAGGACGTGCGCAGGCTGCTTCAGGATCAATGGAGCGGGCGTTTGATGGGCGGTATGAACGAACTCGACAACGCCTTCGACTCCTCCGGCTACCTTCGCCTGACGACGGTGGAGCGCACCACGTGCTTGATCGGCAATGTCGTCACCCCGACGATGGAGGCCGAAGGCAGGCGATTTGGCATTGACGCGCGCGGACAGCCCTGGAGTGCTTTCGTCCCGCACCGGCGTTCTGCCGTGACGCGCCTTCTCCTGAGGGGCCCGATGCGGGGAATCCTACAGGGCGTCTACAACCGGCTCTTCTGGCTCCTGAGCGGTCAATCCACCGATTGGCTGGCCCGAGAAACACAGGTCGGCGAGAGGGAGCCGTGACAATGATTCTTTCTCCGGCCTTCCATCCCGGCCGGAACATGACCCGCGGGTTTGGCGACCGGTAGTCACGGCGATCGAACGGGCGGAGACATGCGGACAGGGCAGAATCCAGCGAAGTTCATCGGCAAGGTCGATCGACCTGAACGGATCACCGTGGCGATCGTCACTTACATTCCGTTCCTCGCCGGCTATTTTGCCGAGGGGCTGGCCGTGTTGCGAATCTGTCTGGACAGCCTTCGCAGCAGCGAGGCAGAACCGTTCGACCTCATGGTTTTCGACAATGGAAGCGCGCCGGAAGTGGTTGCCCACCTGGAGACTCGGCATGGCCGGGGCGAGATCGACTACCTGATCCTCTCGGGCAAGAACCTCGGCAAGGGTGGGGCATGGGACATCCTGTTCTCGGCCGCCCCGGGCGAGATCGTCGCGTACGCCGACGGAGACGTTCACTTCAGCGACGGTTGGTTGTCGAGCGCCCTGACCATTCTGGATACGTTTCCTCGCGTCGGGATGGTGAGCAGTCGTCCCCTGCGGACGGATCCGGCGTTGGTTGGCGCCAGCCTGCGTTGGGCGGAGGCGGAACCCGAGGCGGCCGTCGAACGCGGGACCTTCATCCCGTGGGAGACCTTTCGCGAACATGACCTCAACCTTGGCCAATCGGAGAACGCCGTGCGCCAACGGTACGAGGAAACGGAGGACGTGCGTGTTCGGTACCGCGGGGCGGAGGCGCTGGTCGGCGCCGTCCACTGGCAGTTCATCGCGCGCAAGGAGGTCCTTCGCGAGCTCCTTCCGCTTTCGCTCGACCGCCCGATGGGGCAAGTGCGGGCCTTGGACGCACGGCTGAACGATGCCGGATACCTGCGACTGATGACGACTCAGCCCTTGGTCCGACATCTGGGGAACGTCGTTCCGGCGGAGTTGCGCGCCGCGATGGGCCTGGCTCCGATGCCCGACCCTCGTCGGGGCGTTCGAGCGCGGTGGCTGTTGGAGTGGGCGCCCCTGCGAAGGCTGCTCCTGGGCATCCACCATCAGATCTTCCGATGGTATTTCCGCTCCTAGGCGGGCGATCCTTGACCCTCACCACAAGCCGTTCCCCCTCGAAGCGAATCATGGTCTGCGCCGACCATGGCTTGGCGCTCGTCTACTTCCTGCAGACCGATGTCCTCCCGACTCTGCTCGGAGCAGGCGCGCAAATGGTCCTGCTCACCGACGACGGGATCGTCGACCGGGTCCGGGATCGATTCGCCCATCTCCCTATCGAGGTGGAGGGAATGCGCCTGGACCGGGTGCGAGCCTACGAGCGGAAGTCGTACGATCTTCAGTGGTGGCTCGGTTTTCTTCGGCGCGTGGGAGGCTCGCGCCGGATCAACACTCGGGCGATGGACAGCTACGTCGACCAGGTCATCATCGAAGTGTCGCCGCGCCAGCTTCCCGTTTTGCCCCTGGCGCTGGCGGCGCGCTTCTTCCTGCGCCGCTCGGCAAGATGGCGCGCGGCGCTGGTCGGGGCCCAGCGCCGGTTCACACCTCGTATCTACGAAGACCTGTTCGAGCGTCATGCGCCGGCCCTCGTCGTCGGCAGCACCCCGGGCTGGCGCCAGGATCGCTACCTGCTCCGAGAGGCCGCCGCCCGCGGCCTGCCGACGGCCTCCGTCGTGGTGGGGTGGGATAACCCGAGCAGTTACAGCCTGCCTGGGGCGCCGGTGCAGGATATCGTCTGTTGGTCCAACATACAGAAGGAAGAGCTGGTCCTCGGTTCCGACTGGGACCCCGAGCGTGTTCACATCGGCGGGATTCCGATCTACGACGGGTACATTCGACGGGAATGGGTCCTGCCGCGCCAGGAGTACTTCCGCCAGCACCGGCTGGATCCTCAGCGGAAGCTACTGAGCTACGCCTGCAGTTTCGTCAGCTTCTCGCCCAACTACCAGAACGTGGAAGCGCTCGCGGACCTGGTGTCGTCGGATCGACTCGGGGTCCCGAGCCAGTTGATCGTCCGTCTTCACCCCAATCATTTCTGGGACAATTGGCTGTTCGCCGACGAGCGGGAGAGGATCCATCGGCTTGCCCGGGACCACCCCCACGTTCACGTCGTCGACCCTGTGCCGATCGGGGGTGGGCTCGGCTACTACTCGGGAGAGGATGTAGCCGAGAAGGCTTCGATGATGGCGCATGCCGACGTCTTCCTGACGGTGTATTCGACGATGGTCGTCGAAGCTGCCATCCACGACCGACCCATCGTCAGTGTGTGTATCGACGCTCCGCGCGGCTGGGGTTACACGCGCCGCTTCTACCTGCGGAAGTACTCGCTCGCTCTTTCGCGCATCGGGGACTGGCCCACCCACGACCGCTTTCGTCGCTCCGGCGCGGGACGGGTCGTCCTCGACCGGCGACAACTGGCCGATGCTGTCGCCGCCTACCTTCAGGACCCTTCCAAGGATCGTGATTCCCGGAGGGCCTTCGTGGACCGGGAGATCACTTTCACCGATGGCAGCGCGGGAGCACGCACGGGTCGCGCTCTGATCTCGCTCATGGAAAGAGGCCGGCGGTGAAATTCCTGATCGCCGGGCTCGGTTCCATCGGTCGTAGGCACCTGAGAAACCTGATCGCGCTTGGCGAGCGCGACATCGTCCTCTACCGGACGGGAAAGAGCACGCTTCCGGAGGACGAGCTGAACGGCTTCGAAACCGAATCGGACCTGGGGGCGGCACTCGACAGGCGTCCGGATGCCGTCATCGTGAGCAACCCGACGGCGCTCCATCTCGACGTCGCCATCCCGGCGGCGCGGGCCGGCTGCCACATCCTCATCGAGAAGCCCGTCTCGGATTCGATGGAACGGATCGACGAGCTGCGGCAATCCGTCGCAGACGGAGGCGGGCAGCTCCTGGTCGGCTTTCAATTTCGGCAGCATCCTACGCTGCAGAGGGTCAAGACGATCATCGAAGCCGGGGAGCTTGGTCGGCCGATCTCCGTTCGGGCGCATTGGGGGGAGTATCTGCCGGAGTGGCATCCCTGGGAGAATCACGAAGTCTCGTATGCCGCCCGGCGGGAACTGGGCGGGGGAGCCCTGCTGACTTTGGGCCACCCGTTCGATTACCTGCGGTGGATCTTTGGAGACGTAGTCGCTGCCCAGGGCCTGTTTGGGGATGCTCTGAGCTTGGACGTGGAGGGGGTCGTCGAGGCCGTACTTCGGTTTCGGTCGGGTCTCCTGGCCTCTGTCCACCTCGATTACCTTCAGCGTCCACCTGAACACAGCCTCGAGATTGTGGGAGAAAACGGGCGACTGCGCTGGGACGGACGTACAGGGGATCTGGAGGTGGGCCTTTCACCGGCGTGGATTTCGCAACGCCAACCGGTGCCGGCCGGTTTCGAGAGAAACGACCTGTTCGTGGCCGAGATGAAGCACTTCCTTCAAATCGCCTCCGGAGGGGCGTCGCCGGTCTGCACGTTGGAAGACGGGATTCGCGCGCAGGAGATCATCGAGCGGATCCGGGATTCGGCCTTCCGTGATGAACAGGACGGCGTGAGGCGATGACCCATCTTCGAGGAGCCGGATGGACTGGCCGGGCCAGGGTACTCTCCCGATCGCGCCGTGAGACGAACGCCGGGAGAACCACCCGATGCGTGAGCGGAGGGTCGCGCCACGCTGACTGCCGTCCGGCCGATTGGGAGCAGGCAGATTCGATCACTTGGAGGGATGAGGAGAGATGGCGCGGAAAAGAGATCTTGTGACTCGGGGGGAAGCGCGCCGGCGGTCGACCCGTGAGCGAGTGCGAAGCGTCCGGGTGTCGGTTGTGCTTCCCGTCTACGAGGAAGCGGCGTCGCTCGACGGTCTGATCCGCCGGATCGAGGCCGCCCTGCGAAAAGAGCGCCTCTCCTTCGAGATCATCGCTGTCGACGACGGATCGAAGGATGAGACACGACAGATTCTCCACACCCTCGCCTCACGCCACCGCCGTCATCTGGTTGTGGTGCGTCACCTGGTGAACAGAGGTAACGGGGCCGCCCTTCGCAGCGGGATCCGGGTGGCGCGGGGGGAGATCGTGGTGACGATGGACGCCGACGGCCAGCATTCTCCCGAAGAAATTCCGGCCTTGCTGCGGGAGATGCCCCCTTACGACCTCGCCATCGGCGAGCGCACCGGTTCCTATGCCGGGAGCTGGTACCGTGGAGCCGCCAACCGCTTCTACAACGCCTTTTCCAGCTGGCTCGCTCGGACGGAGATCCGAGACCTGACGTCCGGATTCCGGGCGATGCGACGCGACGTCGCGCTGCACTTCCTCCCCCTGTTCCCGCAAGGCTTTTCAGCGCCGACGACTACGACCCTGGCTTTCTTGAAGGCCGGCTACAACGTCGCGTTCGTCCCCATCCACGTGGGCCAGCGGTCGAGCGGGAAAAGCAAGATACGTCTCTGGGAAGACGGTGCGCGGTTCTTCGTGCTGATCGTCCGCATGATCGTTCTTTACGATCCCCTACGGATCTTCTTTCCCGCAGGCGCCATCCTCGGTGTACTCGGAGGCGCGGCCTGGTTGGCAGGGCTGCTTTATGCCGGTCGTCTTGTGTTCCCCAACTCGAGCATCTTCCTATTCTCGGCCACCCTGTTGGCCTGGCTCCTCGGCCTGATGGCCGACCAGATCTCCAGCACCCGGGTGCACTACTACGGGGACGAGTACGTTGTTCTCCCAGAAGAGGGCGAAGGTCGATGAGGAGGAATTGTGAAGTCTCTTTGCCTGCGAGGGACCCGGCGGTCCGCCCGGGGAAGCGGAGTTGGCCGCCCCGGGGAGGGCTTTGCCCATGAGCCGAAGTTTCGCATTGGGTTCCGGTGAGGAGGTGCGACCGGCCAGGAGAAGGAGCAGCATCGCATGGGTCCTGATCGGCGCCCTCTGCTCACTCGCGCTGGTAGCCCAGCTCTACATCACGGCCGAGGGTGCCGGTGTTTCGCCCGACTCGACTCGCTACCTGTCGACCGCGTCCAACTTCGCCGCCGGGAACGGTCTGGTCCACTTCGGCGACGACGGAACCCTTGTTCCCCTGAAGTTATGGCCTCCAGCCTACCCGATCGTGCTGTCCTTGGCCTCGGCGACCGTGGAACAGGCCTCGCGGTGGGGGAGGATCCTCAACGCCCTTCTCTTTGGCGCGAACGCATTCGTTCTTTTCCTCATCATCCGAAGGGGGCTGGGAGGGCGATGGGTGCCGGCGTTGATCGGGGCCTCCTTCTTCCTAGTATCGCCAGATCTGACAGAGATCCATGTCTGGATCTGGTCGGAACCGTTGATGGTACTGGCTGGATCTCTGAGTCTGCTCCTTGTCGATCGGTTCATTGAAACTCACCGGCTAGGCTTCCTCGTCCTCGGGGCGATCCTGGCCGGCCTCTCTGTGCTGACTCGCTATGCCGCCGTGGCGTATGTTGCGGCCGGGGCAGTCGGACTCATGACGTTTGACCCGGGCAGGGTAGGGAACAGACGATTCGGCCATGTCCTCGTCTACCTGGCCTTGGCTCTCGGTCCGATCGTGATTTGGGCGGGCCGCGGTGGTGACATCAGCGGAAACGCCCTGAGCCGCGGGATCCAGGTCAACGAGAGCGCCGCTGCCGAACTCGGTAACGGGATGAGCATCGTCTCAGACTGGTTTCTCCCGGGTCGAATCGAAGAACCGCTTCGCTCTCGGCTCACGAGGGGGATTCTGCTGGGGTGGCTGGCCCTGTTGTTGTGGGCCTTGGGAATCCGCGGGGTGGACCGACGCAGGAGCGGAGCTCAGCCACGCACGTATCTGCCAGAGCTGCTGGCCCTCTTCGTTTTCTTCTATGCCCTGGTGTTGATCGTGGTCAAGTTCTTCGTTTCCCCAGGTATCTCCATCAGCCCTCGGATCTTCTCTCCAGGGTTGGTTGCCCTTATCGGATTGACGACGATGGCGGTGACCCTCGCCTTCGACCGATTCCTGAGCTGGAGGCGGTCCCGGTTGTCCCGATGGTCAACAGCAGGCGGCTCGTTGATCGCATTGGGGGTGGCGGCTCTTATTCTGCTTGGGTCCGCGATGAACGCCACGCGCTCGATCGCCTTCGCCCAGAAGGTGCACGCGGAAGGTCTTGGGTACACCGATGTTTCATGGCGCGTCTCTCCCGTCCTTCGGTACCTTCGGGCATTGCCCCCGGACGTGGCCATCGTCACCAACGGGACGGATGTGATCTACTTCCTGACAGGCCGCCAGGCTCGCATGCTGCCCGCGTGGCCGGAACCGGATCCGACGGGTGGGGCGGTCCGTCCGGAGGACCTGGCCACGATCGAAAGACGCGTCCACCCGGGAGACGTGTTGGTATACTTCCGTGGTTTTCGCGGCCGGCCGACAATGAACGAAAGGCAGATCCATCAGGCCTTCGATCTGAAAGCGCTGGTCGGCGACGCCAATGCCTCGGCTTATCAGGTCGAGGGGATTACCTTCACGTCGTTTCGGTTCATTCCGAGGGCGCTCGTCCGAAGGGGGCTATACCCCTCGGATCTCCCTGCATCCGCGCCCATCGGAGACGCGACCGGCGGGCCGACGTTCTCCCGGTCCCAGCCGGATCGGCGGCGGTCGAACCCCTTGTCTGCGAGAGGTCGTGTTGGTAACGAGGAATCCTTCTGTGGCTAAGAATGTACTCGACTCATTTCGTCTGGACGGACGCACGGCGATCGTCACCGGCGGTGGCGGATTCCTGGGTGCAGAATTCTGCAGGACGCTGGCAGCGGCCGGCGCCAACGTTGCCGTCCTCGACCTGGACCTTGAAAGGGCGCGGTCAGTCGCCGTTGATATCCGGGGGCAAGGCCGAAACGCTTTCGCCGTCGGCGCCGACGTCACCTCCCCAGAGTCAATGCGCCAGGCAGTGCAGCAAATTAGCGAGACGTCCAAAGACCTCTCCATTCTCGTCAACAGCGCCGCCAAGGATCCCAAGTTCGATCCGGCCCATCGAGAGGCAGCCTCCAACGCCTTCGAAGATTACCCGCTTTCCCTGTGGGAGGAGGCGTTGAAGGTCAATCTCACGGGGATCTTCCTGGCGACCCAGGCCGTCGTCCCCTCGATGCTGAGGCAGGGTAGAGGAACCATCGTCAACATCTGCTCAACCTACGGCCTTGTGGGCCCGGATCAGCGGATCTACCAGGCCGAGGATCGTCCGATACAGTTCAAGCCGGTGCATTACTCGGTCACCAAGGCGGGCGTATTGGGCTTCACCCGGTATCTGGCGGCCTACTATGCCGGGAAGAACATCCGGGTCAACGCGCTGACGCCCGGCGGCGTTTTCCAGGAGCACGACGACGAGTTTGCCGCCCGCTACGCCTCCCGAACCATTTTGGGACGCATGGCGGAGCACGACGAAATGAACGCCGCCGTCCTGTTTCTGGCCTCCGATGCCTCGTCGTATGTCACCGGCTCCAACCTCGTCGTCGATGGAGGCTGGACGGCGTGGTAGCGTCGTCCCACTCGTCCTTCCGCATTCCCACTCTTGCGGCGCTCTGGTATCTGGGCCTGTTCCTCTTTGGGGCCGGATTGATCCTCTACGCCTCTTCTTCGTGGGGAATCGGGGTGCGAGTTGACTCGCTGTCTTATCTCACGGCGGCCAGGAGCCTCGCAGAAGGGAAATGCTTGTGTTGGCTTGGAAGCGGGCTTGAGCTGAAGCCCCTGGTGCACTTTGGACCGGCCTACCCGATCTTGCTGGCCGCCGTGGCGCGGGCCGTCGGGGACACGGTTGCGGCTGCCCGCCTGATCTCTGCGCTGCTCTACGGGGCCAACCTCGTCGTGGCGGGGCTGGCCATCCATCTCCTCACCGGCCGCTTTCTGGCCGGCGTCCTATGTACGTTCCTTGTCGGCGCATCCCCTGCCATCGTTCAGGCCCACGACTCGGCGATGTCGGAGCCGGTGAACTTCCTTATGCTCATGGCCGGCATGGGCGCTCTGGCGCTATATTTACGAGGCGCTCGCCGCTTCTACCTCTTCTTGGCGATCGGCTTCTCCGCCCTGGCCGTGCTCGCGCGTTATGCGGGAGCCGTCGTCATCCCTGCCGGCGTCCTCGGGATCCTGGCCCTCAGCCCGGCACGTCGAAAGTTGGCGGGCAGGGATGCGGCCCTCTTTGCGGCGGGCGCGAGTCTCCCGTTCGTAGTTTGGACGCTGCGCAACATCGTCGTCGCCGGAACGGCGACGAACCGAGTCCTCGGCAGTCACCCGATAACCGGCGACGATGCCCGGAAGTTCCTGGAGGTCGTCACGGCTTGGATGACTTCAGCCAAGCCCTCCCACTGGCTGGAAGGCTTCGTCCTGGGTCTGATACTAACGGGCCTGTCCTGGCTTCTTTGGCGACGATGTCGTTCTTCGGATGACCATGTTGCCGCCGGAGCCGTGCTTGGATTGTTGTGGCTGATTTTCGCCTTCCTCTACATTCCCTACCTCGCCTTCTCGCGGTCGTTTCTGGATGCGAAGATCCCGATCGACGACCGGATGCTGTCCCCCTTCTACCTGGCCCTGGCGTTTGCCGTCAGCTCAGCCGTCGCCGTCGTCCCCCCTCGATCGTATTGGCCATGGCCAGAGCTTGTCGGCATTGGGGGCGTCCTGCTGTTGCTGGGACCGCGAATGCTTACGGGATCGGCAGGGGTCCTTTCCCACCTCAGGACCGAAGGGGTGGGTTTCACGGACCGTGCGTGGCAGGCTTCCAGCTCGATCGACTGGCTGAGGAGGCTTCCGCCCGATGCAACGGTCTACTCGAACAAGGCTCATGTGATCCAGCTCTTACTTGAACGCGCCGCTTTTCAGTTGCCTGAGCGCTATGATGAAGTCAAGGCCTTGCCCAGATCGGACTTCGAGCAGGGCCTGGCTGTCATGCGCAGCGATCTGCAGCGGCCCGACAGTTACCTCCTCTATCTCGACCCCGACAACCCTGCCGCCTCCCGCAAGGCCGCGGACCAATTCACCGTCGGGCTGGTACCGATCCTGATCATGAGTGATGGCGTCGTCTTCGCTACGTCTACGAATGGACCCTCACCGTGAGCGTTGGCATGGTGCCAGACCAGGGGCGTCAACCTGACCGGCCGGACCCGTCCAACGCAGGTAGGCCGGCCTTCGAGGTCCTGGGTCTCATTCCTGCGCGGGGCGGCTCCAAGTCCATGCCGCGCAAGAATATCCAGATGCTCGCAGGGCATCCGCTCATTGCCTACAGCATTGCCGCCGGCCTCACAGCCGGCATGATCGGCCGCCTAATCGTGACAACCGATGATGAGGAGATCGCTGCCGTCGCCCGGAGCTATGGGGCGGAGGTGCCGTTCTTGCGGCCCTCACGGCTGGCGCAGGATGACACCCCGGACCTCCCGGTCGTACAGCAAGCGCTGGAATGGCTGGGAGAAAACGAGAACTACCACCCGCAGATCATCGTGCAGCTTCGCCCGACTTCGCCCTTGCGCCCGTCGCGCCTGGTAGATCAAGGGATCGGCGTTCTCGTTGAGCACCCCGACGCCGACTCGGCGCGTGCCGTGATTCCCTCGAGCCAGAACCCCTTCAAGATGTGGCGCTCTGCGGACGATGGCCGAATCGTTCCTCTGCTCCAGGACGGGTTTCACGAGCCGTACAACATGCCTCGCCAGCTGCTCCCCAAGACTTTCTGGCAGACCGGGCATCTCGACGTCATCCGGGTGGAAACCGTCCTGCTCAAACATAGCCTTACGGGGGACCGGGTCTTCCCGATCCTGGTGGATCCGGCCTACGCGGTGGATATCGACGCACCGCAGGATCTCGGGCGGGCCGAGGCGATCCTGCGGGAAGGGCGGCAAGACCTGGTTTTCCCTGCGGTCCGCGCCACAAAGCGGGCCACCTAGTGTCTCTCCGGAGCCGGCCTGGAGGGATGGGGCGCCAGGTTGTCTCGGGGCGACGTCTGGAAGGAGAAGCAGTGGAAAGAGTCATCAGTCTGGCCCAACGCACCGTGGGCGACAACCAGCCCACCTACGTCGTGGCCGAAATTGGGATCAATCACAACGGCGACCTCGACCTGGCGTTGCGACTCATCGATGCCGCGGCTCATGCCGGGGTCGATGCGGTCAAGTTCCAGAAGCGAACCCCGGAGGTCAGCGTCCCCGCGGACCAACGCGAACTCAAACGCGATACCCCGTGGGGGTACATCTCCTACCTCGAGTATCGCCGAAGAGTTGAATTCGGGGAACCTGAGTATCGAGCCATCCACCGTCACTGTCAGGAGCGGGAAGTGGATTGGTTCGCCTCCGTTTGGGATGAGCCTTCGGTGGACTTTCTGGAGGCCTTCGATCCGATCGCCTACAAGATCCCTTCGGCCGCGCTGACCGATGGCCGACTCTTGCGCCACGTGCAGGCGAAAGGTCGGCCGGTCATCCTCTCGTCGGGGATGTCGACGATGGAGGAGATCGAACGGGCGGTCGCCATCCTGGGAACCGAGAAGCTGGTCCTGATCCATGCCACCAGCACCTACCCTTGTGATCCCGAAGAGCTGAACCTTCGGATGGTCCAGACCCTGAAGAACCGCTTCCCTTGCCCCGTCGGCTACTCCGGCCATGAGGTGGGCCTGATCCCCTCGGTCGTGGCGGTGTCCCTCGGTGCGTGTATGGTCGAGCGCCACATCACGCTCGATCGCGCCATGTGGGGCACGGACCAGGCGGCCTCCGTCGAGCCGGGAGGATTCGAACGACTCGTCAAATACATCCGGGTCACCGAGTCCAGCCTGGGCGACGGCGTCAAGAGGGTCTATGCCAGCGAGCAGCCGTCGTTGCGAAGGCTCCGACGAGTGATCGACTAGGGGCCGGCCCGGTGCGAATCGGTAATCCGATTGCCCGTTGGCGCCAGCGTCGACTCCTGCGCGATCTGGCGTTGCAGATCGGGCGCGTGGAGGCTTACCTCGGGGAACGGGAGGCGCCCATCCGCGCCGTCGGCCCACCGATTCTCTTCTTCAATGCCTCGACGCGAATCCACCGCCTCAGCCTTAACGCCGCGTTTGGCTTGCTGGCATCCTGGGCTTTGCGGGCCGATCGAGTCCCCATCGCGTTCTTGGTCTGTGAAGAGGGCATGTGGCCGTGCGTCTTGGGCACCGATCGCCGGAACCCTCGGACCCGCCCCCCTTGTTCACCGTGCCGGTCGCTCAGTGGGGTCTTGTTCCCGAAGGATTTGGTGACTCCGCTCCATCTCGACCGGGGCGTTCACCGCCAGGTGCTGGACGAATTGGCTGGCAAGGCGCTCAAGGATCTCGTCGCTTGGAAGTATCGCGGACGGCCTTTGGGAGAGCTGTGCCTGCCGAGTGTTCGCTGGATCCTTCGTCGCCAGCACCTCCCCGACACCGAGCCGGTGCGGTCTGTGTATCGCGGCTACCTCGCTTCCGCTGCCAGCCTTTCGGTGGAGCTCGAGTCGGCCCTCTCTCGGCTAGCGCCCCGAGCCCTCGCCCTGTTCAACGGCATCTTCTATCCAGAGGCTCTCGCCCGCGAGATTGCTCGCGAATTCGCGGTCCCTGTCGTCACCCACGAGGTGGGGCTGGCGCCGAACTCGGCGTTCTTCACCCGTGGCGAAGCCTCCTTCCGCGAGACGCCTATTGTCGCCGGCTCCCGGCTGGGTGAGGAAGAAGACCGGGAGCTTGACCGCTACCTGGAAGACCGTTTCCGCGGTTCCTTCAGCATGGCCGGGATTCGATTCTGGAAAAGTATGGAAGCCATCCCGGAGTGGCTTGAGGAGCGGCAGAGGCAGTCTCGCCAGACCGTCGTTGTTTTCACAAACGTGGTGTTCGACACGAGCCAGGTCCATGCCAACAGCATTTTCGGCGACATGTTTGCCTGGCTCGAGTTGCTCGCTGAGACGGTGGCGCGCCATCCGGAGACCCTGTTCGTCTTTCGCGCCCATCCAGACGAAGACCGGCCTGGAAAGGAAAGCCAGGAGTCGGTGGCGGCGTGGTTCGAGAGGAGCTCCCTTCCCGCTCGCCGGAACGCCGTCTTCGTCGAACCGAAGCGACCGATCAGCTCGTACGAGCTCATTCGCGCATCGAAGCTCGTCCTCGTCTACAACTCCTCCGTGGGCCTGGAGGCCTCGGTCCTAGGCGTCCCCGTCCTGTGTGCGGGGAGGGCACGCTACACGCAGGTTCCCTCGGTCTTTCTGGCCCGAGATCGCGACGACTACTATCGCCAATTGGAGCAGTTCCTCGAGACGGAAAGGATCGAGATGCCACCGGAGTTCCAGCAGAATGCCCGTGCTTTCCTGCATACGGAGTTGTTCGAGGCCTCCTTGGACCTTTCTGAGTTCGTCGAACCCCTGACGGGGTTCCCCGGTATGGTCGCCTTGCGCCGGTTTGAGCCTGAGCGGCTGCTCCATTCCCGCCCCCTCCAACAGATTCGAAGTGGGTTCGTAGACAACGCTCCCTTCCTCCTGACTCAAGGATTTCCATCGGAATCCTGGGAGGGAGGAGGTAGCGGAGCGAAATAAGTGGAGCTGCATATGCGCGAGAAGGGTTTCCAGAGATGAGGCGAGTCAGGCCGGAGGTACGGAAGGTGACCTCCTGGCCTTGCTATCACGGCAGGGCAAAGAGTTGCTGAAAACGCGTTGGGGCCAAGCCCTGATGGTCCTGCTTCTGTTGCGCTTGGGTGTCATCATCATTGCCCAGGCCTTTCCCGAAGGGGGCGTGATTGTAGATTCCCGTGCCTATCTCGAGTTGGCCTCCGGCCTCAAGCAGGCGGATTGGGCTGGGGTGAATCGGATCGACATCCACTGGACTCCCGGCTACCCTGTCTTCCTCCTCCTAGCCGAAGGCCTGACAGGCACCACGCTGGTGGGTCCAGGCCTCCTCCAGCTGATTCTGACGGGGGCCGCTGCGATCGCTCTATGGTCGATTGGCGCGCGTCTCGGGGACGCTCGTGCCGGGATGGCTGCCGCCTGGTTGTACGCCTTAAGCCCCAGTGCGGCGCTCTGGTCCCTGACGATCATGTCTGAGAGCCTGTTTGCTTTCTTGCTCGTGGCGGCGCTTGCAGTGTGGGTCTTCGCGCTGACAGGCGGAGCACCCATCCATGGACTGTTCGCGGGAATGCTGCTGGCCGCCGCCGCGCTGGTCCGTCCCATCGGGCTCCCACTCGTCATCCTTTGGGCTGGCCTTGGGCTCACAGCTCGGTCCTCATCCGACAAGCCCGGGTCGAACAGGCTGAGGACGGGGCTGTTTGTGGCTGGTGCTCTAGTCCTGCTTGCTCCCTGGGTGATACGCAACTGGAGCGTTACCGGAAAACCCGCCTTGGCTGAGGTGGCTGGGGATACCTTGGTCCGTTTCAACCTGGCCTATGTCGTCGCGGAAGCCGAGGGAATATCCAGGGATGAAGCAGCTTCCCGGCTGGCCGCCACCGTGGTCTCGTGGGACGATGGTCTGGCGATCGTCCGGCGCTATCCCGTGATCTTTCTGCGGCAACAATGGCAAGGAATCCGGCGATCCCTCACCGGGGTCGAATCGGGCGTATGGGCCCGTCAATTCGGTTATGACCTGGAGCGCCAGGGGAGTCTTGAGGTCCTCTCGATCCTGCTCGCGGGAGAGCCCCAAAGGGCCCTGGACCGCCTGCGCGCCTTGCTGGACGATCCCGAGACGGCTCTCTTAACAAGCCTGGTGATTCTCGCGGTCGTTTATACAGTGGCCCTCTATTTCTTAGCCCTTGCTGGCCTGGTCTCCGTTTTACGGCGAGACGGAATCGTCCGAGCAACCTATGTTGTCGTGAGCCTATCTATCCTCCTACTGGTAGTCGTGCCCGGAGCGGCCGGCCAGGCCCGCTTCCGAATCCCGGTTGAGCCGTTTCTCGCCCTGCTAGCCGGAGCTGGGTGCAGCGCCCTCATCGGTGGTGCGAGCAGACGCTGGCCGTCCCTCCTGAGCGGCGGCGGGAAGAGGGTCAGCCCGTCGCCCTTGCCTCGCATGGAGGGCTGATGGCGCCCTTGACCCTCGCCAAAGATTCGCCCCTCGCGTCCGGCGATGGACCCAAGGCGGAACGGCGTAGGTCGCTCCTTTATAATTCGAGCGCGTGAGGTGGATGAGACATGCAGTTCGAGTATCGGGAAACTCCTAAGGATCTCCAAACGCGGATCGACATCCATCAGAAGTATGGTGCGCGTGACATCGACGCCTGGATGCTCGAGCTCCTTCATCCGTCGAAGGCGTGGAAGATCCTGGACGTTGCCTGCGGCGGCGGAAAGCAGCTGGCGGCATTCCATCGCTACACCGGTGGGAAGGCCGAGATCGTCGGTGTGGATGTCTCCCGTCCGCTGCTGAACCAGGCCGAGCGGCTCAACGAACAACTGGGAAGGCCCTTCACCCTGCGAGAAATGGACTTCAACGCGGAGTTCCCCTTCGAAGAAGGCACGTTCGACCTCGTCTCGTGTTGTTTCGCCATCTATTATGCAGCCGACGCCGCCTTCACCCTTGGCCAGATGCATCGTGTTCTGCGCCTCGGGGGAAAGCTGTTCACGACGGGGCCGATGCCGGAAAACAAGCGGGTCTTCTACGACATCATTCACGAGGCGACGGGGAAGCCTATTCCTCGGATGCCGGGAAGCTCCAGGTACGCCACCGAGATCTTGCAGGCGGCCAAAGACCTCTTCGCGGCCGTCGACGTGCAGCTCTTCGACAACCCCCTGGTGTTCGAGGATTTGGCTCCCTTCCTCGACTACACAAGGGCCTCCTTGTCGGAGGACCGAAAACTGTGGGCCGGTCTTTTTTCGTGGCCGGACCACTTCAAGGACGTGACGGACCGCATACCAAAGGTGGCCGCGCGGAGGTTGTCGGAAGCCGGGCAACTCGTCATGACGAAAGTGGTCGGCGGCTTCGTCGCCACGAAATAGGAGGGACCGCTCCGTGCACGTCTACGGCCGCAAGCTGCTCTTCTTGGGCGCTCATCCGGACGATATCGAGCTGGGCTGCGGGGCCCTTCTTTCGAACCTCGGAAAGAAGGCCGATGTCCTTTGCGTGACGCTGTCCGACAATCAAAAGAACCCTGCGCTGCGGAATCTGGTGGACGAGCACTACCGGAGCATGGCCCTGCTCGGCATCGACCGGGACCAGATCGTTCTTGGCCCCTTCGAGACGCGCCACTTTCCGCGCGACCGCCAGGAGATCCTGGAGTTCCTGTTCGACTTCAACCGTTCCTACCAGCCGGAGATCGTCTTCGTCCACACCGAGTCCGACATCCATCAAGATCACTCGGTGGCTACGGTAGAGGCGCTGCGGGCGTTCCGGGGCACCACCGTGTTGGGCTTCGATGTACTGCGCAGCTCGTACGGCTTCTTCCCCAACTTCCTCGTCGAGGTGACCGAGGAGGACGTCGAGAAGAAAGTGCGCTGCCTGCTCGAATATGGCACCTACTGCGACAAGTACTACTTCTCTGAGGAGGTGATCCGTTCAACGCTGATCCGCCACGGAGCCCTTGCGGAACGGCCGTACGCCGAGGGATTCGATATCCTGCGGATCATCGGGACGTTTCAGGCTCCCTAAGCGGACGTCGTTGTCGGGTTCGAAGGTGGGCCACTGGCGCGGCAAGCTTGCGGGTCTCTGGCCGGTTGTGTTCCTCGTTGTGACGCTGTGGCTGGTCCGCTACCTGCGCAGCGCCGAGTTTGGCTTGTACGAAGATGATCTGACTCACATCCCGACGGCCGTACAGATGAGCGGATCGGAGTTGGTGTCATTCACCATCGGCCTGTTCCGCAATCTGAGCGGGCAGGGCACACCTCTGAAGCTGGCCCTTTGGTACACGTTGGCCCACCTTGGCTGGAGTCTGGCCGGACTCCGAGGTCTCTACATGCTCGGGTTCGTCGTCATTGCCGTCAATCTGAGCCTCTTCTATCTGTTGATGAGGGAAGTGAGCGATCAGGCATTTGCCATCTGTGCGACGCTGGCCTATGTCTTGTACTCGGCCGATACCACCCAGGCCTTCTTGTCGCACTCGTTCATCCTGCAGACGTCGATAACGATGCTGCTTCTCGCACTGCTTTTTTTCCGGCGCGGATGGAGAAGCCTGAGTTACGGGCTGATGGTCCTCGCCTTGCTTACCTATGAGACCACCTTCACGGTTTTCCTTGCTGCCCCGCTGTTGCTCGTGCCGTGGGACAAGGTGTGGAGGAAGGGGGCTTTGCGCCACGCCCTGCTGTGTGGGCTGATTTTCGCTGCGGTTGTCCTCGTCAGGTTCGCCGTCGGCGAGAATCGAGTGGGCGGGTTGGCTCTCAGAGACGCCGTCCTCCTGCCGATCACTCACATGATCGCGGGACCTCTCGTGGCTCTCGGCACCTACGCTTACCGGCCCGTCCAGGCGCTGCAGAGCATGCGCGTGGACGTGCTGCTTGCCTCCGTTTTCGGCGGGCTGTGCTTCACATGGTTGCTGTGGAGAGTCCGTCCCGGTTTTCAGGCAACGGTCGAGGATCTGAAGGCCGTGCCATCTCGACGGACGGCGGGTTGGGACGTCCCCGCCGGAGAACGAACGGTGCGCACCCGGTTCGGCGCCGACCTCGTGTCGCGCCTGCGCCTGGCCATGGTCGGGTTGGTCATGCTGGTTCTGGCGTATCCATTGACGTTCACCGTGCGACCGTACGCGATCAGCGGTCGCGATACGCGCGTCCACGCCGCCGGTGTCGTCGGCGCGTCGATGGTGGTAGGGTCGGCCATCGTCATCGTCATCGCGCTTGCCGAGGGCTACCGCCGGAAGACTTGGGCGGTTCCGGCCCTGGGGATCGCCATGGGGATCCTGGCCGGATACGGTTTCGTCATCCAGAACGACTACGCCGCCGCGTGGAGCCTGCAGAGAGGTTTCTGGAGTCAACTCATCCCGCTGATCCCGGACGTTGGCGAAGGGACCGTCGTCCTTGTCGACCCTTCAGGCCTGCAGGATACTCGCCAGATCGGGGCAAACTACTGGAACCTTCCTCGAGTGTTGACACAACTGTTCCTTTTTCCTTCGACGTGGGAGGCGAAGCCGAGGGTCTACCGCCTGGCCGAGGGCTGGCAAGAACGGATTTCGACGGACGGTGGGAAGTTGCGGCTCGATGAGGCGACAACTCTCGCTCCGCCTGGGACCTACGCCGTCGTCGATCCTTCAAGAGTCATCTTCGTCCGGTATCGCGATGGACTTCTCGGACGCGTCTCAGGCGAGTTCCCGCCCGGCGTGGGTACTCCTTTGCCTCCTCCTCCGCGGGAGGGGGAGCCACCATTCCCGCACGGCTTCTTATACGACCTGATGGTACTGCCTGCTGAGGGTGAACCCGGCGCGGGAGCAAGTGCCAACTGATCGCGGGCATGGTGATGATGAAAACGAGCCGTAAGCCGAATCCACTCCGCAAGGTCGTGACGCGCTCACGGCTGGCTCGTCGGAGTGGCGTGGCTCCCCCCGGAGGCGCCCACGACGGGCGGCCTCGTGGACGACGCGCATCCGGCAGCTTAGCGTTTGGCGACGGCGCGGGACGGGCCCGCCGGCCGCCGCTGTGCTCGGTGGTGATCCGTGCCTACAACGAGGAACAACATCTGGCGCGCCTGCTTGTCGGCATCCTGCACCAAACGATTCGGGATGCCGAGATCATCCTCGTCGACTCGGGCTCCACCGACGCCACTCTGGCGATCGCCTCCCGCTATCCTGTCCGTGTCCTACGCATCGATCCCGAGGTCTTCTCCTTCGGCCGATCGCTGAACCTGGGATGTGCCGCGGCGCGGGGCGATTTCATCGTGATGGCCAGCGCCCACGTGTACCCGGTCTACGCCGACTGGCTGGAGCGCCTTCTGGAAACCTTCGCCGATGAGCAAGTGGCGGCGGTCTATGGGAAGCAGCGAGGCGATACGACCACACGCTTCAGCGAGCATCACATCTTCCGTCAATGGTTCCCGGACGTTTCCGTCCCCCGTCAGGCCTCCGCCTTCTGCAACAACGCCAACGCCGCCATTCGAAAACGCCTCTGGCGCCTTCGCCCCTACAACGAGGATTTGCCGGCCCTGGAGGATGTGGACTGGGCTGCCTGGGCGCTCCAGGAAGGGTTCTTTGTCTCCTATCGAGCGGAAGCGGAGGTCATCCACGTTCATGATGAAGGCCCTCGGGCCGTCTTCAACCGCTATCGTCGGGAGGCGATGGCCCTCAAGCGGATCCGACCCCAAGAGCATTTCGGCCTGGGAGACCTCGTGCGCCTCCTGGTCGTCCATGTGACCTTCGATCTGAGAGAGGCCCTGCGCCAAGGCGCGGCCCGCCGCCATCTGGCGGAAATCCTGTGGTTTCGCTGGAGGCAGTTCTGGGGCACCTACCGAGGATACGTCACCGCAGGGCCCCTGACCGGACAGCTCAAGGAGGCGTTCTACTACCCCAGGAGGCCGGCCGCGCTCGTGCCAGTGTCGTATCGCCCCATCCGTCCGCTCGACTACACTGTACTGGCCCCATCGCAGGATCCGCCGAGACCACGTGCCGGGCGGAAAGGGCGCCGGTGAGACGATCTTACCGGCGCGGAGTGCTATCGCTTATTGGAGGCAAGGAGGCTTCGCCATCGATCTTGTAGCGCTTGTCCCCATGCGGCATCACTCGGAACGGGTGCCTGAGAAGAACTACCGGAAGATCGCCGGCAGGCCCTTGTATGCGTACATCCTGGAAGCGCTCCTGGATTGTCCCGAGATCGACCGCGTTGTCGTCGACACGGATAGCCCTGCCATCTGGCAGGGAGTCACCCAAACCTTTCCACAGGTGCACCTGCTCGAGAGACCGCAGGCTCTCCGGTCCGGCGACATCCCCATTAACGCCATCATCGAGCATGACGTGGAAGCCGTTCCGGCGGATCTTTACCTGCAAACCCACAGCACCAATCCCTTGCTCCGCCCCAAGACCATCTCGGCTGCGATCGACACTCTCCGAAACGACCACGACCATGATTCACTTTTCTCCGTCACCGCGATGCACGTACGGCTCTGGTCGTCGGAGGGGGCGGCGATCAACCATGATCCGGAAACGCTGCTGCGCACCCAGGACTTGCCCCCCGTCTACCAGGAGAATTCGTGCCTCTATCTATTTCGCCGAGAAACTTTCCTCGCCCGCCGCAACCGCATTGGTCGGAGGCCGCGGCTTCTTGTGATCGACCGCGAGGAGGCTTGGGACGTGGATGACGAGATCGATGTGGATATCGTGGAAGCCCTGTTGCGCAAACGGTCCGCCACTTGAAGAGCGAGGCGCGCTAGCGATGTTGCAGGTTCTGATCTCAGCGCCGTATATGATCCCCGTGCTGGATCGATTCCGGCCCGCGTTTCAAGCCTCCGGCATCCAACTTCTCGTCGCCTCCGTCCGGGAAAGGTTGTCGGAGCCGGAATTGCTGGAGTACGCCGGGGCGATCGATGGCGCGATCTGCGGAGACGATCCCTTCACGGCGACCGTCCTGCAAGCCGCCGCGCCTCGGTTGAGGGTCATTTCCAAATGGGGGACAGGTATCGATTCCATCGACCGCCAGGAGGCCGCGCGGCTGGGAATCCAGGTCTTCAATACACCGGGCGCCTTCACCGACGCCGTAGCCGACAGCGTCTTGGGGTGCATCCTGTCCTTCGCCCGCCGCATCCCCTGGACCGATCGGGACATGAAGGCCGGAGCTTGGGTGAAGCAGGCTTGCCGGGCTCTTACCGAATGCACCTTAGGCGTTGTGGGGGTCGGGAACATCGGCAAGGCCGTTCTTCGGCGGGCCGGAACGTTTGGCATGGCACTCCTGGGCAACGACATTATCCCTGTCGATGCGGCTTTCCTCGCCGACGTAGGCGTTGAGATGGTCCCTCTCGAGGATCTCCTGGCGCGGTCGGATTTTGTCAGCCTGAGCTGCGATCTCAATCCGACGTCCCTGGGCCTGATCGACCGCCAGGCGCTGGCGCGCATGAAACCTTCGGCGGTTTTGATCAACACCTCGCGCGGTCCGGTGGTGAATGAGGAGGCGCTGGTGGCCTCCCTGAGGGCAGGGAACATTGCCGGGGCGGGACTAGACGTGTTTCTGGAGGAACCTCTTCCGGCGTCCAGTCCGCTTCGATCGATGGACAATGTTCTCCTCTCGCCTCACAACGCCAACAGCAGCCCCCAGGCCTGGGAGCGAGTACATCGCACGACGTTCGACAACCTGCTCCGTGGCCTCGGTGTGACGACGCCCCCCGCGGTGGACGTAGGTGGAGAGGGCGGGTCGGACACGCCGGCCCCCGATAGAAGGAGGGCCTGAAAAGATGGCGCCCGTCGTCCTGGTCACAGGCTCCGCTGGCGGAATCGGTCGTGCCGTCGTCGGAGCCTGCGCCGAGATCGGCTGGATGGTCCTGGCGACCGACCGCCGACCCGAAGGCGCGCCCTCCCGGGCGAGCCGCTTCTTCCCATCCGACGTGTCCCGCGAAGAGGACGTGCAAGCCCTCTTCCAGAAGGTCAGGGACGAGGTGGACCATCTGGATGCCCTGGTGAACAATGCCGCCATCCAGACCTCGAAGTCGATCCTGGAAATGGAGGTCCCCGAGTGGGATGCGGTCATGGCGTCCAATTTGCGCTCGGCCTATCTGATGGCCCGCCATGCGTATCCCTTATTGCGGATCGCCCGAGGAGCGATCGTCAATGTCAGTTCGGTGCATGCGATCGCCACTTCGGTGGATTTCGCCGCCTATGCCGCCAGCAAAGGGGGCCTGGTGGCGCTGACGCGGGCCATGGCGATCGAGTTCGCCCCGGATGGGATTCGGGTCAATGCCGTCTTGCCGGGAGCGGTCGACACACCGATGTTGCGCGAGAACCTGAAGCGCCGTGTGCGGAACGGCGCCACGATGGAAGATGCCCTGGCCGAGCTCGGGCGGCGGACGGCTCTGGGCCGGGTCGGACGGCCGGAGGAGATCGCCGAGACCATTCTCTTCCTGGCGGATCACGCCCGATCGTCGTTCATCACAGGGCAAGGATTGATCATCGACGGTGGGGCGACCACCCGGCTGAGTACGGGGTAGTCCCCGTCGGGGCCCGTCGTCACCACGCCGCTTCAGGACTGATTATTCTGCCACTTCGCATTCGAATGGAAGGTCAAGTCGCCCCATGCTGATCCTTCTGCCCATTGCCTCTTTTCTTGTCATGTTTCTGGACCTTCTGGGAGAACGGCGGGCGGAGGAGGAAGCCACCGTTGCCATTGGAGGATCATTCTTGCGGGCGGCGGTCTTGTGGGGGGCGTTTGTCGCCGTGAGCAGCGAAGTGCTATCGGTGGCGAATGCCCTCACCAGACTCTCGCTGAGCCTCGGCTGGCTTGCCGTGCTGCTCGCATCGGCGTTCATCGGCTGGAAACGAGGCAGTTTCCGGGGCGGCCTGCGACGCCTGCGCTTGCCGACGGGTCGCCTGAGCCTCATCGAACGGGTAAGCCTGCTGGGGATCGGATCCGTGGCGGCGGCCTTGCTGGTTGTGGCATGGGTATCTCCTCCCAACAACGTCGACTCGCTCCTGTACCACATCAGCCGCGTGGTCCATTGGGCTCAGGATGAGAGCTTGCGCCACTACGCCACGGCGCAGGATCGACAACTGCTGAAACCCATCTGGGCCGAGACGGCGATCCTGCACCTCCGGCTGCTGTGGGGAAGTGACCGGCCGGCGAACCTCGTTCAGTGGTTCAGTATGGTTGGTTCGATCGTGGGTGCGGTCAGCCTGGCCGCCCTGCTCGGAGCCGGTCGAGCCGGGCGCCTTCTTGCGGCCGCCTTCGTCGTTTCGATTCCCATGGGAATCCTCCAGTCCACTAGCACACAAAACGACTACGTCGTCGCGTTCTGGGCTATTTGCGCGGCGTTCCTGGTCGCTCAGGCGGCGATCCGTCCGCCGGCGATCTTGGACTTGATCTGCCTGGCTCTAGTGCTGGGCGTCGGTTTCCTAACGAAGGGAACCTACTACGTCTATGCGCCCTTATTTGTGGTGTGGTACTTCCTTCTGCGATGGAGGCAAACGGGTTTCCGGCGGATGGCGATGGAGGGAATAGCGATCGGGGCTCTCGCCTGCGCGCTGAACCTGGGCTTCTGGGCCCGAAACGTCGAGACGTTCGGGGGGCCGTATGGAACCTCCGAAGGGCTGGAGAGGAATCTGTGGCTCCTCATCCGGCAATCCGCGCAGAGTTCCTCTTCGACTCTCGCACCGACCGTCGAGCCGACTCGAGACCTCGCCGGTGACATGTCTGTTTTGCCGCTAGGTCCCGAAGCCTCGGGGGGCGCCACCAGCGAGGTCGCCGGAGAGGAGAACGCGACGGCGACATCGGCCACTGCGGACGCGTCGTCTGGGCGTGGCACTTTCTTTGGAAGGGTGCTGAGAACGGCGACGTTCCACTTGGTGACGCCCGTGCCGGCCGTGAACGAGGTGGTCCTTTCGGTCCTGCGCCGCCTCCCCACGATCTATGACGATAAGTACATCAGCGAATGGCGTACGGTGCAGTGGAATCACGAAGATACCGCACCGAACCCATTTCACTATCTCCTGATCCTGACCGCGGCGGGAATGCTGATGCTCTTGCGGGGTGGGCCGCTGACGCCCACGGTTCGCCTGTACGCGCTGGCCGTGCTTGGTAGCTACGTGTTGATCTCGGTGGTGATCAGCCACGGTCCGTCGATCTGGGGGATCCGTTAGCAGCTACCTTTCTTCGTCCTCGGAGCCCCGATGCTAGCTTGGGCTGGGACTCGGCCGAAACTTCAGCGGGCGGCGTCGTTCCTCGCCTGTGGGCTGGTCCTGATAGCCCTCCCGTGGCTGGTATTCAACAACACGCGCCCGCTGGTTGGATCCACTTCCTGGCTGACGCGTATCCACAGCATCCTGCGATCGCCTCAAGCAGAGATTGAGTTTGCGATGTACCCGGACCGTCTGGATGAATACCAGGCAGCCACCCGACTTGTCCGCGAGGCGAATTGCGACAGGGTCGGCCTCCGGATCGATTCGCACGACCCGGAGTACCCCTTTTGGTGGTTGCTTCAGTCCCCCCAAAGCGGGCTTCGCATCGAGACGATCTATACGCCGGATCGTCTCCAACACCTGATCGATCCCGGATTCCATCCA
>Ga0184633_10000051_pt1 | contig 30343 bp, 29 predicted proteins | sample PLM31_170_b1_FD_133156 | JGI IMG/M metagenome (GOLD analysis project Ga0184633, IMG submission 133156) | Groundwater sediment microbial communities from an aquifer in East River, Colorado, USA - PLM3-1_170_b1 | ecosystem: Environmental > Terrestrial > Soil > Riparian zone | place: USA: East...
CAGTGGTCAGTGGTCGGTGGTCAGTGAAAAAACGGTCCAGATCGAGGATGACCGATCACGGATGACTGGTGACTGATTACTGATTACTGATTACTGAAATAATGGTGACTGGTAACTGGTAACTGGTGACTGGTGACCTGGTGACTGGTGACTTTCCGCTAGGGCTTCGTCCGCCCGTCGCGGACTCGGGTCAAGAGGTCGGGGAGCTTGTCTGTCTCCGTGTATCCGGAGGCGCCGCGCCGGATGGCGGCCCTGCCTTCGGCGTCGGACAGGGCCTCGGCCAGCACGAAGACCGGGATGTCCGCCGATATCTGGCGTAGCCCTCGCAGGAGCCAGTAGTCTCGTTCCTGCGCCAGGCGGGCGTTGACGAGAACCAGGCCGGGTTGGACCCGCTCGGCCAACACCAGGGCCTCCTCGGGCCCGGCGGCTTCCGTCACACGATACCCCTGCGACTGAATCATCAGCACCATCGTCTCGCGCAGCTTGTCCACCGACTCGACGACCAGCACCCGGGCCACCGGTTGCCGCACGGTGTGCAGCGCCGCTTCGATGGCCGTAATGAGGGCCGCGGTCCCCGTCGGCCGGACGACGAAATCGACCGCGCCCATCCGCATCCCGGCCTGCGGATCGCGCACCGAGGTCATGAAGAGCACGGGAATGCGGGCGACGCGTGGATCCTGCTTGAGCACCATCGCCACATCGAAGGCCGTCGGATCGCGGGCCAGGATGTCGAGCAGGATCAGAGCCGGCTCATCGTCACGCGCCAAGGAGAGCACTTCGCCGCCGTCGCGGGCGGCTACCACCTGATAGCCTGCAGCGGACAGCTCCGTCGCCAGGACTTGGCGCAGCTGGCCATCGTCCACCAAGATCAGCAAATGCGGGGTTGGATCGCCGGGTCTGAGCAGGTGCTCGCCCAGGGTCCGCCGCAACGGCGTCACGTCGGCCGCGGGCGATGCCGCGCGCAAAGGCAGGAGCAGTCGCAGCTCGGGCATCGCCGGGGAGGCGCGATCGACCCACAATCTTGCCCCGATCGCCCGAAGCGCTTCCACACAGACTGCCGGCGCCATGACCGAATCGCCTTCGTTCTCCGTGCCGGTTTCCTCCAGAAGCGATTCGAGCACGTCCGCCGTCAGGCCGTTCCCGCGTGGGGCAATGCTTACCTGGGCCCAGGGACCGGTCTCGTCGCCCACTTGAGCACCTTCGGGCGGCTCAGGAGTCAACGCGGCCCGTACGATCACCTCCCCGTGCTGGGCGTGGGTGACGATCGCCGCGATCAGACCGGCGATCGCTCCGGCCAGCCGGTCCTTATCGCCGTCGACGGCGGGAAGGTGCGCCGGGTACTCGGCAACCACCGAGACAGGCCGGTCGCCGAGGGTCGATGAGATCTGATCTATGGCTTGCTCGATCACCCGGGGCAAGTCCACCGGGTCGTGCCGCTCGGTCCCCAAGCACTGTCCTCCTGCGGCGGGGCGTCCCTACTGTAGCGGAGGTCGCCGGTCCGCCGACCTTGCCAGCGCCTTACAGATTCGACACGCCCCGGGCCCGAATGTAGAATGCCCAGGATGGAAGCCCAGGTCGCCGTCGCTAAAGTCCGGAAGTACGCCATGCCGGAAAGCGGCGATACGCTCGAAATGATCGAGCGACCTGCGGGCGGCCTTTCGTTCGTCCTGGTCGATGGTCAAACCTCGGGCAAGGCGGCCAAGGCCATTGCCGGCATCGTCGCCCGCAAGGCGATCAGCCTGTTGGCCGATGGTGTGCGCGATGGCGCCGCCGCCCGCGCCGCTTCCGACTACCTCTACACGCTGCGTTCGGGCAAGGTGTTGGCGACCCTCAACATCCTGTCCATCGATCTGCACACGCAGAGCCTGGTCATTACCCGCAACAATCCGGCGCCGGCCCTCCTTGTGGAGCAAGGGAATCTGCTGGCGCTGGATGGTCCGGCCGATCCGGTCGGAGGCCGTAAGGGCGTGCGCCCGCAGATCCATCAAGTGCCACTCCAGCCCGGATTGACCGCGATCATCTTCACCGACGGATTGACTCATGCCGGCGAGCGAACCGGGCACCCCTTCGACCTCGTCGCCCGCGTGAAGATTCTTGCCGCCCAGGGCGCCCCCGACCCCGCCCGCTGGGCCGACGTACTCCTCGCCGACGCCGTCGAGCTGGAAGCCGGTCGCCCGGCAGACGACATTTCAATTCTGGTGGCGGCCATCTTGCCTCGTCAGGGCGAGGATGTCCGCCGGCTGACAGTCCGCATGCCCTTTTGACTCCGATGTCCCCTTCCCGGTGACCCCGCCCGATTCTACACCTCGGAGAATATCGACCCGGCCGTCCGGAGGTATCGCGGTCGTCGGGCCGTGCGCCGCGGGCAAGACAACGCTGGTCCTCCGGCTGAGGACACTCGGCTTCGCCGCGCGGCAACTCGCGCAGGAGCACTCCTACGTGCCCGACATGTGGCGACGCCTGGCCAAGCCGGAAGTGCTGGTCTTCCTGGACGCGTCCTATCCGATGTGCAGCCGGCGCAAGCAGCTCGACTGGCTTCCACAAGAATACGATGAACAGCAGCGCCGGCTGGCTCATGCCCGGGCGAACTGCGATATCTACGTCTTCACCGACGACAACTCTGCCGAGGCTGTGCTGCAGATCGTCCTCAAGGCGCTCCCGCAGGTCCCTCCGCGCTGAGCGTAGCCGAAGCGTGAGCGTAGCCGAAGCGTGAGCGCAGCCGAATCGTGAGCGCAGCCGAAGCGTGAGCGCAGTCGAAGCGTGAGCGCAGTCGAAGCGTGACCGGAGAGCCGCGCGGAGGGCGGGCATAGCGAGCGTGGGCCGAGGGGGCGCTGCGGAGAAGGGCTGAAAGTCGAAGACCCTTCGACCCCTGGTTTCCTCGGTCTCTACAGACCGCCAAGGGCGGGGCACTCGCCGCGGCCGCGGAAGGGTCCCTTAGAGGGTGATGGCCCGAGGCGGCCTCCGCTCAGGGAGGGATTCCGGCCAGAATCTTTCTGAGCACGGTATAATGTCGTCCGCTGGCCAGCGCGCAAGTCATGGCGCTGGTCTTGCGCGACAGGAGACCCTTCGATTGAAGAACGCACGCCTCGTCCTCATGATCCTGCTCGTCCTTCTCGGGCTGTGGGTCGTCTGGCCGGAGAACCCCGGACTGCACATCGGCCAACTTGATCGGTCGATCAAGGTCGTTCGTGGCCTCGACCTGCAGGGCGGCCTGCGGGTGCTGCTGGAGGCGGATGTACCGGCGGGAGAGGAGCCCACCCAAGAGCAGATGAGTGCGGCGCGAGCCATCATCGAGAATCGCGTCAATGCGCTGGGCGTGACGGAAGCGGTGGTGCAGGTCGCCGGCGCACGCAGAATCCTGGTCGAGTTGCCGGGCATCGAGAATCCGGACCAGGCCGTGTCGACGATTCGGGGGACGGCGCTGCTCGAGTTTGTCGACTTCAGTTCGGTCTTGCCCTTCGAGCAGGCAACGCTGGGGGACGTGGAGAACGTGACGGACTACGGGGCGAAGCCAGAAGCGGCGGACACGGCGACGCCCGCGCCGCTGGCCACACCGACCCCGCGCGTCTTCCACACCGTCCTGACCGGCGCCGACCTGAAGAGCGCCTCGGCGCAAACCGACCAACTCGGCCAATACGTCGTCAGCATCAGCTTCACCGACGAAGGGGCGAAGCTATTCGCCGACTACACGGCCGCCCACGTCGGCGACATTCTGGCTATCGTCCTGGACAAGAAGGTTATTTCGTCTCCTGCCATCTCCGAGCCGATCACCGAGGGAAACGGGCAGATCACAGGGAATTTCACTCTGGAGGGCGCCAACCAGTTGGCGGTCCAGCTTCGCTATGGGGCCCTCCCGGTGCCGCTCACGGTGGTCGAGAGCAAGGCCGTCGGGCCCACCCTTGGACAGGATTCCTTGGAGAAGAGCCAACGGGCCGGGATCATCGGCCTGGCGCTGGTCATCGCCTTCATGATCCTCTACTACCGCCTCCCGGGCGTGATCGCCTCCGTTGCCCTGCTGATCTACGCCTTGCTGACCTTCTCGCTGTTCAAGCTGATTCCGATCACGCTGACCCTGCCCGGTGTGGCCGGTTTCATCCTGTCTCTCGGCATGGCCGTCGATGCCAACGTGCTGATCTTCGAGCGGATGCGGGAGGAGTTGCGCGAAGGGCGTAACCTGCGTCTGGCGACCGAGCTGGGATTCAACCGGGCCTGGCCCTCGATCCGCGATTCGAACCTCTCGACTCTGATCACTTGCGGAATCCTGTACTGGTTCGGAAGCACCTTCGGCGCCAGTATCGTCAAGGGATTCGCCTTGACCCTGTCGATCGGCGTGATGGTCAGCATGTTCACGGCGATCGTGGTCACCCGTACGCTGCTCCATCTGGTCCTGGACCGGATGGAGTCGACCGAACATCCGGCCCTCTTCGGCGTGCAGGTGGCGAGATGATCGACATCGTCGGCAGGCGCTACCTCTACTTCGCCATTTCGGCCTTGGTGATCCTTCCCGGCCTGATCGCGCTGGCGATCTGGGGGCCGCCGGCGGCCGCCATCGACTTCACTGGAGGCAACCTGCTCGAGGTCCGTTTCGAGGCCGGCCTTCGACCTGCGCCAGCGGCGGCGGTGGCGACGGCCGAGCGGGTGGGCATCGCCGACACCGTCGTCCAGACCGCCGGAGAGAGCGACCTGGTCATCCGCAGCAGGCCGCTCGAGGCCGACCAGAAGGCCCAGCTCCTGGCGGCGTTAGAGTCGGAAGCGGGCGCCCCCGTGACCATCCTGCGGGACGAACACGTCGGTCCCTCGATTGGCGCCGAGGTGGCGCAGCGGGCGGTCGGCGCCGTCGCCCTGGCGGTTCTGGGAATCCTCGGATTCATCACGTACGCCTTCCGCGGGGTGCCGCACGCCGCCCGCTACGGGGTGGCCGCCATCCTGGCCATGCTTCACGACGTGCTGGTCGTGGTCAGCGTCCAGGTGCTCTTGGGCCGCTTCCTGTTCTGGGAGATCGACGCCCTGTTCCTGACGGCGCTGCTGACCGTGATCGGCTTCTCGGTGCACGACACGATCGTCGTCTTCGACCGGATCCGCGAGAACCAGCGCATCTACCGCCGTCTCCGCTACGAAACTCTCGTCAATCACTCCATCGTTCAGACGCTTGCCCGGTCGATCAACACCCAGCTAACGGTGATGCTGACCCTGTTGGCGCTGCTGCTCTTCGGCGGCGTTACCACGCACCACTTCGTCACGATCTTGTTGGTCGGCGTCCTGAGCGGAACCTACTCCTCGATCTTCAACGCCGCCCCGATTCTTGTCGTCTGGGAAAACCGCGAGTGGCACACCTGGTTTCGGCGGAAGCGCGTTCCGGCCTAGCCTGACCCGCTCCAGGCCCGTACCCGGCCGTTCCCTAAGTCGAAAGCGACCCATCGTGGCCGAAGACCGCGACGGCCGAGACATGGCGTTGCAGAATTGATGACGTGGATTCGTGCGAAGGTGGAAAAGACCCGGCGCTTCAGCGCGCCGGGACACGTTCCTGCGGACGGACGACAATGGACCCGCGGCCCCGCCGCTTGGCCTCATAGAGCGCTCGGTCGGCCGCCTGCAGGAACTCCTTACTTGTCTGATGGGCTGGGCTCCACCCGACGACGCCGATGCTGGCGGTTACGGCAAGATTCCCGGCCCGAATCTTCCTGACTTCGAAACCGATCCGCTCGGCTACCCCCTGGGCGTCCTCCAGGGTCGTCTCCGGCAGGAGGACCAGGAATTCATCGCCCCCGTAGCGAGTCGGCAGATCGAGTCGCCGGACCCGTCCGCGGATCGCATCGGCCACCCGCTGCAAGACGGCATCGCCTCCCACATGGCCGTGCGTGTCATTGACCACCTTCAGGTCATCGAGGTCCATCATGATCAACGAGACCGGGCGACCGTAGCGAGCTGCGCGTTCGAACTCGGTCTCGAGGGCCTCGGTGAGCTTGTGTCGGTTGAAAAGACCCGTGAGCGGATCGGTGATCGCCAGTCGTTGAACTTCGTTGAAAAGTCGTTTGTTTTCCCGGATCAGATGCCGATGCTCGAGCGCCCTGGTTAGCGAGACCTCGTAGGCAGCGAGCGACTCGAGAGGTTTGGTCATGTAGTCATAAACCCCCTGGCGCAAGGCCTCGACGGCGGTCTCGACGGATGCGCTTCCGGTCATGACGATGGCCTGGATATCCGGCTGGAGCCGGCGGGCAGCCTCGAACACTTCCAACCCCGTGGCGCCGGGCATGTAGACGTCGAGCACGAGTACATCAAAACTGTTGGCCGCCACCGCCTGCAACGCCTCCGTCCCATTCTCCGCCTCGATCACGGTCAGTCCCATACGGCGAGCGCGGCGCGCCAGCAGCTGCCGGAAGGTGGCGTCATCATCGGCGACAAGCGCCAACCCTACAGGTTCGATGTGATTCTCCGTTGCTTCCACAGCAATCCTTTGCCTCGTGGCCGGATCTCGTTTCGTCCGGTCAGAGGCTGTCGGCCGGCTTCCTGGCCGAGCCCGCGGCGCCGTCCGGGACACCTGGCGGGCAGCCACCGAGATTTGCAGAATACGCACGCCCGGATCGGGTCATGAGCCGACCACTTGCAGCAGGATCGTCAGGAGGACACCGAATTGCACGGCAATGAGCGAGTGCCGCAGGATGACTTCCATCGAAGGGAAGTGAATTTGCGCGCTCGCCTTGCGGCCGGAGTCTCTTCCAGCTCGAGCCTCCATTGGATCAACTCCTTTCAGAAGCCTGATCTCAACAAGGTTGGGGTCGGCACGATGATCCCTTGACGCCGCCCTCATCACTAGGATGATACGCGGGCCGGCGGCCCTCCGACCTTGCAGACCTCTTACATGCGCTGTCGAGGCCCTGGTCCTTTGGTACCCCACGGGGCGCGGCGCGCTCCAATCGGCGAAGACTGAAATGCGCTATTCGACCCTTGGAACCCCCATCCCTACCTCACGTGCACCGCGAGCGACACAGGTATTGCACGCGCTCGATGCGGATGAGCGAGGGCACCCCGATATCCCGCAGGGCCGTCATCGTGCTCCGATTTCGTTAAGGGAGGGTACGCCAGAGGGCGTGAGGAGAAAGGCTCCCCCAGCCCCGATCTGGGTAGGCGAACGGCTATGACTCGAGCCGATAACCGAAGCCACGCACGGTGACAAGCCGCACTGGGGCATCCGGGTCGGCTTCGATCTTCTTGCGCAGGAACCAGATATATCTCCGCAGAGCGCTCCCGCTTTCCTTGCGGTACTCGCCCCAGACTCGCTCCAGCAGTTCCTCTTGCGAGACGGCCTCGCCGGCCCGCTGTGCCAGGCACGCCAGAACGCGGAATTCGGTGGGAGTCAGCGGTAGCAAATCCCCGGCGAGGCGTGCTTCGTGCTTCCGCATGTCGACGGTGATCGATCCGGCCAGATACGTGGTCTCGTTCGCCATGGAACGGGCGGCGGCGCGCGCCAGAACCGCCCCCACCCGGGCCCCGAGCTCGGCCAGGCTGAACGGCTTGGTCACGTAGTCGTCGACGCCGAGGCGGAAGCCGCGCAGCTTGTCGGCCTCGCCCGACTTGGCGGTGAGCATGATCACCGGGGTCTCGGCCAGCTCGCGCAGCCGGGCGGTCACTTCCCAGCCGTCCATCCCCGGCATCATGACGTCGACGATCACCAGGTCCGGCCGGCTGGCATAGAACAACCGCAGTGCCTGCTGGCCGCCTCCGGCGGAATCCACGGTGAAACCCTCACGTTCAAAGTACTCCTTGAGGAAACGCAGCAACGTCGGGTCGTCGTCGACGATCAACAGCCGGGTGGGCAAGACCGCGGCTCCCCTCCTATCCATCGTTGGCCGCTTCCAATTCCCCTCTCCCGACCACCCCCTGGCCTTCCTCTTCGGCCAGCGGCAGCCAGAAGACCAGCCGTGCGCCGCCGCTCGCTTCGGACGGTTCGGCGCGGATCTCGCCGCCCATTGCCTGCAGCAGACGCCGTACCAGGTGAAGACCAAGGCCGTGCCCATAAACGACCTGGTCGTCGCTCGAGTCCAGTCGATGGAACCTATCGAAGATCTTCTCTCGCTCCGATTCGCGAATGCCGGGCCCGTGGTCGCTGACCGAGGCGACTACCCTTCCCGGCTTCACCTCGGCCGCCAGGAGGATCTCCCCCTCCGGCGCGTATTTGACGGCATTGTCGAAGAGGTGATGGAGCACGCTGGCCAACGCTCGCTGGTCGGCCAGGATCGGCGGGAGGGCGGGGTCCAACAGGACGTGGATCCGTCCATGCGGATCGACGGCCCGGAAGCGATCGGCCGCGACCAGGGCTTCGTGGCGCAGGTGGAGCGGTTCGATGGAAAGGGGGAAGCGGCCGGCCTCCAAGGCGGAAAGATCGAGGATGGCTTCGACGAAGGTCCCCAATCGTTCGGTCTCCTCTAGGATCAGTTCCAGAGAATCCCGTGTCTCCGCCGGCATCCCGGCCTCCTTCGGCAGCAGCAGCTCGACGCCCGTCCGAATGTTGGTCAGCGGCGCCCGGAGTTCGTGCGACACTAGGGTGACGAACTCGGTCTTGAGCTGATCGAGTTCCAACAGTTCCTGGTTGAGGCGGTCGAGATCTTCGACGGTGCGCTTCAATTCCTGCGTGCGGGCGTCGACCTTGGCCTCCAGATCTCGGTTGAGGCCTTCGAGTTCCGTTCGGGCGGCGGCGACGTCGCCCAGCGCCGAACGCAGCAGGCCTTCCCGCTCTTTCATCAGCGTCAGATCGACGGCGCTCGCCGCGAGGACCGGACGACGCCGACGTTCGAGCAGGACCGGGCGCAGGCTGAGCCTGGCCGGGAAGGTCGATCCGTCCAAACGAAGAAAGGTGACTTCACCTTCCCAGCCGTCGTTGGCACCCTGTTCCAGCATCGGCCCCGGATCGGGCTCCGCTCCAAGCATGTCCTGCAATTGGAGACCGGACATCCTCGCCGGGGAGCGGCGGAGCGCGGCGGCGAAGGACGGATTGCTGAAGCTGATGCGCCCGCCGGGTTGGCAAATGAAAGCAAAATCGCCGGCCCCATCCACCAGCGCGGCGTACTGCCGCATTTCGGATTGCCCGGCGACGACCCCCTGTCGGGCGAAGAGCATCAACATCAAAGCGATCGAGATTCCCAGGCCCAGCTCGTCGACACTTCCCTGAAGCCAGACGTCCACCCCGGTATAGCCGACCACCAAGTAGGTGAAGGCGATGGGGAGGAAGGCTTCGGCGTTCGCTGAGCGGGTGCGCGGTCTTCCAAAACCAGCGGTAGTGCCCTCCAGCTTTCCAGCCTCCAGCGCCGACCATAACGCCAAGAGCGCAGCCGCCAGCGAGAAGACCGCGATTCGGCCGGTGGGGCTCGGATCCCCGGTGAGCACCGAGAAACTAGCCACGAGGTGCCAGGCCAGAGCCGCGGCTGCGGCTAGCGCCAGGAGAAGTAGTGATTGCCTTTCCACCCCGGCCTTGGCCAAGAGCATGAGCCGAAGGAGTAAGGTCAGGAGGCAAAGGTCGAGCGTCGGCCATAACATCGCCCAGAACACGGGAATCGACGGGCTGATCCCGGCGCCGAGGACGGGTTGCACCAGGGCTAGCCACGAAAGCCCAAGAACGGCGAGAAAAAGGATCGCCACATCGAGCCAGGCGCGCAGCCGGCCGAACCCTTCCTGGAGGAATGGGCTGTAGACGGCGAGCGCCCAAAGAGCAGAACAATAGGCGGCGAGCAGGAAAAGATCTGAAATCGACGGAACGGGCGGAAGGGCACCTCGGAATACCCAGATGGCCAGCGCCAGTGAGCCACTCACCGCCGCCAGGAGCCAGCAGGCTCCCAGGAACCTCCAGGCTCGGCCGGCCGGATGTTCGGCAAGTTTCCGAGAGGTCGCCAGAGACTGGAAGGCCGTGGAGGTCCGCACGCCGACCAGCGTCAGGAGGACTAGGCTAGTGGCCGCAGTGCCCAGGTTGAGAGCAACCAGAAGGACGATCAGCGTCAGGACGAACCCTCCTGCCAGGAAGGCCGCGCCCCGTCGATCGAACAGGTCCAGGAGGGAGCTCACGCCGCGGATTGTATGCGGGCCTGGTGAAGGAGGCAACCGTCCGGTGACCGCATCCGGGAATCAAGCGGGCGGCCCTTCGCCTGTGCTCAGGGCCGCCCGGCTTGGATCCGGCCGGCTCAACCTCCGGAAGGAGAGGTGGCTGTCTGGCTCGGCGTGAGTGAGAGCGTTGCCGTCGGCACGACGGACGTGTTGGTCGGCGTCCGGCTCGGCGTGCGCGTATTCGTGGGCGAACCCGGCGGGCTCGTAGCGGTGTTCGTCGCCGGCCCAGGGGTGGGCGTGCGCGTCTTTGTGGCCGTCGCGGCCCCCGGCGTCGGTGTGCGCGTTCGCGTGGGGGTCCGCGACGGCGTCGGCGTCGGGCCTGTCGCCGTGCGCGTCGGTGTCGCCGTCCGGGTTGGTGTGCGGGACGGTGTGGCCGTCGGTCGAGACAAGGAGTCGGTGACAGTGCAGCCGTTGGAGTAGTTCAGGGTTATGGTGAGGTCTCCCCGAATGCCGCCGGGGAAACAGGTACCCGAGCAGCTGGGGCGGTCGAAGTCCATGAACCAGGTGATCGTCACGCCACCGGAATGAGCGTAACTTCCAGTGCCGCTCGTTGGGGAAGTCGTATCGTTAAGACTTGACCAGACCGTGACGCCGTCGACCCCAGCGTAGGCGGCTTCCATGTCAGACCACAGCTTGGTCCACGTCAAGGTCCAACTTTGCAGGGTCATGCTCGCCACATTGGCGTTCGTGATATCGATGTCGATTCGGTCGTTTTCGTCGGGGTCTTGGTAGAGTCCGGCCGGCGAGTTGAGGAGAGCGCAGCTGGGGGTCGGGGTCCGAGTTGGCGAGGCCGTACTGGTCGGCGTCATTGTCGGCGTGTCCGAAGCCGTCGGCGAAGCGGTTTCGCTCGGGGTCGGCGTGTCCGAGGGCGTGAAGGTCATCGAAGGGGTGAAGGTGTCGGTCGGGGTCCAGGTCGGTCCGGAGATCGTCGCCGGCAAGCCGACCACGCGGGCGGTGCGGAATTGCTCGACGATACCCTCCCGCTTGGCCACCAGGTGCAGTTGCGGCCAGAACGAGCTGAGGATCGGGGTGATCAACGGATGTTCGAAGTCGATCGTCACCGAGACCCTGTCCCCCGGCCCGCCGGCGTCTTCGGTGGGGACGCAATTCGCCGGTGTCATGGTGGCCTGATCCGAGGGGAACCAGGCGAAACCTAAGCGGCTGGAGCAGACCGTCATCGTGAAGTAGCCGGGGTCTCCCGGCGACAGGCTTTCGTCCCGTAGGATCGAGGTTGAGCCGGCCCGAGCCACATCCTCGATCGAGGGCAGCCGGGCAGAATCCTCTTCGACGCGCTGACCGGTGCCGTCGCAGGCCCCGCTGCCGGCGTCGGCACCGTCGGCGCAGTAGGTGTCGTTGTATTCGCCGGTGACGGCGTAGCGCACGCCGTAGCGCGCCCCGTTCTCGATCACCAGGTAGGCGTGCAACAAGCGCGCCAGCTCGATGATCATGAAGATCACCAGGAGCAGGACCGGCAGGATCAGGGCGAACTCGACCGCCCCTTGGCCGCGGAAGCGGCGGTTGCGGCGAGGCGGCTGCGGGGAGTCGGTTACGGCATCCATAGGTGTCATCCTTCTCAGTGCGTCAGTCGGGTGAAGATTCGGGAGGCGATCGCCTCAAAGACCCGGAGCAGCCCCGCGCCGCTCGGGGCGAAGTAGTAGTTGCCGCAATCATTGCCGGACGCCACTCCGTCACACGGATCCTGCGCGGCCGGCGTACCCGGATCGTTGTCGTCCCCGGCGCCAGCGACATAGCGAAGAATCTGCTCGGCCAAGTTTCCGCAGCCGAGGTCCGGATCGTAAGACGGATCGCATCTCGTATCCGTGACCTCGCCCCCGAGGCCGATCGTGAAGATGACCGCCGCCTGCCCCGGATCGGCGCAGGCCGCCGGCTGAGGCGAGTTGGCATCCGGGCATCCGACAAAGTGGGCCATGTCGCGGGTGGCATCGTCGGGGTCATACAGGTCCGGACTAATGATGACGTCATGCCGCCCGACCCCGAGAGTGGTGGATGGGGTGTTCGAGGGATCGACATCCGTACAGAGGGGTTCGATCCAGTTGGGGCTGCCGATGACCGCGCCCGGATTGGGGCAAAACCACGCGTTGGGGTCCGTCAGAGGATACGTGGTTGTGTCGTACAAGGCGTTGGCCGTCCCATCGGAGAGCAGGATCAGGATCCAGACGGCCTCTTGGCGGATCTCGCCGGGTGAGGCGATGCCGTCGGCGTTCGGGTCGGCAAAGAGGTTGCCGCCGACCATCAGCCCGTCGGAAGGGTTTGAGTTTCCACAGCCGCGCGGGTCGCCCGGGGAAGCGGCCCAATGGCAATACGGGTCCCCCGGAATGTAGAACGGGTTGGTCGAGACCTCGAGGGAGTCGAGTGCATTGTTGATGGTCGTCGCGTTATCGCCATCGGCCAAGTTGAGGCCCAGGCTCCCGACCCGGTCGAATTTGACGATCGCCATCCGGTCATAGGGGAAGTACATCCGCTCGACGAGGGCCTTGGCGGCCTGGCGGACCTCTTCGAAGGGGTGGCAGTCGTCTTCGCGATCGCCGTCGAGCGGCGCCTGGCCGGCGTCCTCGCCAGGTCCATCGTCGTCGGGCTCGAAGCGATTCAGGTTGCACGAGGGCACGTCGAACTCGAACGGCGGCGGCCCTGGGCTCGCCCCCGGGCAGTCATCGATGGCGAGGTCCTCATCGTTGTCGATGCCGTCGTCACAGAGGTCGAATGCCATCGAGGAGGAAGTGTCGACCACCAGGACGATATCGACAGCGGCTGTCTCCGAGATGGCATCGGCGTGGATCGGGACGCTGTAAAAGCCGATGATCGGCAGGAAGGCGAAGTTGACGATAACCTCGGCCTGGACGCGCACGAATTTGCGATAGGGATCCCCGGCGACAGTTGGGCACAGGCTCGGATCATGCGGCGGCGTCGTGTAGGGTCCCGCGCCGAACGGCTCCTGGCAGATGTAGACCGTGGCGGTCCCGGTGCTGATGTTGTTGAGGTTGATGAACTCGGTCGCCGCCGCCTCCAGCTCCGCCACGCTGCGCCCTTCACGAAACTGATTGGCGGCGCCTAACGCGGCGGCGTCTACCGCCCGGCGAAGGTGGCCGATCTGGGTGAACAGGATCCCGGCGTCGACCGCCAGGCCGATGAAGGCCGCTAGGCCGATGAAGGCCACCGCGATCAGGACCAGGGCCTGACCGCGCTCGCGGCGGGTCGGGCGACGACGTGCTTCGCGATCAGGGTGTGGGAGTGGGTTCGACATTTGGGTTTGGCATCATCGTGTAGGCATAGAGAGTAAGCGGGTCCGGCACAAAGGCGGTGATCCACGGCAGTCCGAGGATCATATGGTAGTCGTACCAAATCTCGACCATGACGATCCCCGTGCTGGGAGCGTCGGCATCGAGCAAGGCCTCCACCTGGGCCGAGGTGAAGTTCGAGGTGTGATTGCAGGTGGGGTAGTTGTACCTGCAACGGCCATTTTCGCCCACGGCACTTGGAAAGCGCGCGACGACGTTGCCATCCGCGTTCACGGCAAATGCCGAGATGACGATGTCGTCGCTGGCCGGGTCCAGGCTGATCTGGGCGCCCGAGCCGATATTGATCGAGTCCAGGGCGACTTGATGGACCTCGGTATAGAAGTCACCGTCCGGATCGTCGACCCAGGTACCGGCCAGGTCGTGCACCGGGTCCTCACCGGCCGCCCAGCGAGTGGCTTCCCGGGCGGCATCAATGAGGTCTAGGTAGTAGTTCAGCATGAAGCCGAACTCGATCAGGCCCGAAATCATGATCAGCAGAACCGGAAGCATCACGGTGAACTCGACCAGGCTCTGCCCGCGCCGGGCGCGGGAAGGAAGGCGAAGGTAATGTCGTCGAGAGAGAGAAGCCCTGGACATAGGTTTTCCAGACCGAAATCCGCTCGGACTGCCTACATTATAGGGGGGGCCGCTCCAGCCGCGGTAGTACCCATGGGTTAGCCCCCTCGACTTGTACATCCCTTTAGACGGCCTTGTAACACAATCGAGACACTGGACCCTTCATTTCCGCTGAGGACGGACCTCCTCGCCGAGCGGATCACCGGCCGAGGGCCGGGGCGCAGTCGACGCGCCCGTCCAGAAGAACGCGCCTTCCACGTTTCCCGTAGGGATTCTGCTGACGCATCCGCCGCCGGCCGGGACAGCCCAGGGCGACATCCTGCCGGAATGGGTACCGGATCCGCAAGCCGGAAGGAGGGACGAACACATTCGGCCCCCCTGGCCCGCCCTTCGACCCTTCGGCTTCGCTCAGGGCAGGCCTCGGCCGCAGCCGGCTCCGACCAAGCCGACGGCTTGGGGCGGCCTCCGCTCACGGAGGAGGTGCCGTGTCCTTGGTGGCTACCGAATCGTAGGGGCACGGCGTGCCGTGCACTTACCCACCCCCCATCAGCCCCTCCAGTGCCGTGCGGCCGCCGTAATAGACAAGGGCCGCGCCAATAAGGAGGAACGGTCCGTAGGGAATGGGAATGTACGCGCTGTACCTACCTCGCACCAGCATCAGGCCTACATAGGCGATGCTGAAGAACCCCGCCGCGAGGACCCCGGTGATGACGGCGATGATGACCCCCGGCCATCCCACGATCAGTCCGATCAGGCCGCCGAGCATCACGTCCCCGAAACCGAAGGCGACTTCGTCCAGGGGAGAGCCCCGCCGCCGTGCGAGCCAGCGCGAGAAAGCAAGGCCGAGGAGATACATCAGCCACAGGATGACCAAACCGGCCAGGCCGCCGGCCAACGTCTTGACCGGGCCGCGCGCCGGCTGCACGACGCTGCCTAGGATCACGAACAACGCCGCCGGAATGACGACCACTTGCAGAATCAGCCGATGCTCGATGTCGATCACGGCAATCAGCAGGAAAAGACAGCCGACCAGAAGCCCGGGGACAAAGACGATAGGAGCTGCCCCTCGGGAGAAGAGCCAGACAGCGAGGGTCAGCCCGGCCAGTTCGACGATCCATCCCCTGGGCCCGCGACTCACCCGGCAGTAGGCGCAGCGACTGCCTGCGCGGATCGCATCGGCCCATGCGACCCAGGCCCATTTCGGGCGAAGGCCGCCGCAGTGGATGCAGCGCGGACGCGTTGGACGGCGGGCGAGCGGCAGGGTGTCCGCCAGCCAATTCACGGCGGATCCACTAAGCATGCCGATCGCGGCGGCAACAGCTACCATCGGGCGTCGATTATACGCATCCGGTCTCAGGCGACTCGCATACGACGTGCTAGAATGCGCCTCGTGGCAGACTTGCCGCGTCCGGACCGCGACCGTCTGAGCACGATGGGCGCGCTGGTCCTTCTGGCGATCGGCCTCGTCCGGGTAGTTTCCCTCCCCACCCTCCCGGTTCAGTTCGCCGCCCTCGGACTCCTGATCCGAATCGAGTTCAACAGTGCCTTCGTTCTGATCCTGCTGGCCGGCGCGGTAAGCGTCGCCGGAGCCGATTGGCTCGCGCGCACGCACCCCCGCGCTCCCCGTGGCTGGGCCCGTTTGGAAACGATCCTCATCCCCGGAATGGCGACGCTTGCCGCCGGTGCCGTCCTGACCCCGATCGAGCCGGGACCCGCGCTCTGGATCGGCCTGATCTTGGCTGCAAGTGGGCTGATGGCGATCCTCGTCGCCGAGTTCGCCGTGATCGATCCAGCCGATCCGCGACGGGAGGCGGCGTCGCTCGCGCTGACCGTGCTAGCCCAGGTTCTCTTGACCGGTGTTTACTTTGCGCTCTTCAGCCTCGGCGTCCGGGCCGTGTTCAGCACCCCGCTTACGTTTCTGGCGACGGCGGCCGTCTCGTGGAGACTCTTGCGCCTTCGCTTGCCGGAGGCGCAACCTGGCCTGTACGCGGTCGCCATCGGCGCAGCCATTGCCGAGGTTGCCTGGGGGTTGTACTACTGGCCATGGTCGCCTGTCCAAACGGCACTGCTACTCGGCTTGCTGGCCTACCTCGCCATTCAGGCGATCGTAGCTCACTTGCGAGAGCGCCTGACGGGAAGACGCGCAATGGAATATGCCATCGTCACGGCCGTCGGCCTGACCGCGGTGGTCCTCCTGGGATAGGACCGACCGAGGGGGTTCGACCAGGATCACAACAGACGTCTCGGGTCGCCCGCAATTCCTTTGACCCGTCGCGCGTCCGCAGCGGGCAGGGGATCCGGAAGAAGGACGGCCAGGGGGTGACACAGACCGCCTGCGGCTCCAACTCTCATCCCCCTCCCCCCCCAGAGCCGTCGCCCAAGCCGTTGGCGGAGCCCGGTACACCCGCAGGCTCTCGCGTCCGCAAGATCGGGTCCGGCTGAGGGGACCGCATACGTGGCGTGTGAGGCGCGATCGAGGTCTTTCTTAGGAATCTAGACCTTCGGATGGGATAGGTGCGTTCGCTTGGAGGACTTCGGCGAGCGCGCAGTCCTCGCCCTCCATCCCACCAGTCGCTCCTCGCCGCGTCGCAACCGGGCGAGGTTCGGCCTGAGTGCCAACATCAGCAACACTTCAGCCGCTACACCATAGGCGATGTAGGCCCAGGGGATAACTCCTGCGTAGGCCTCGACCGCCAGCATGGCTGTCATCAGGGCTCCGGCCAGGAGAGTCGTGACAGAGGCGTAGCCAAGGCCGTAGAGGAAGACCAACGCAACCGGAATGATCCAGGCCACCGCCGGCGACAGAGCGATCCCGCAGCCAATCGCCGTCGCGCCGCCGGCGCCTCCGCGTAGCCTGACCCGCCCTTGGCTCCGCTCCATCAGGAAGATGGAATGATTGTGTCCGAGGACGGCCAGCACGCCTGCGGCGGCTTGCACCCAAGGCTGCGCCGGGACCAGGCCTTGAGCCAATGTCACTGCCGCGGCGCCTTTGAGCAGATCCCCTCCTGCCGTCAGCAATCCCGCCCAAGCACCGGCCGTGCGCATGACATTGGTGCCTCCGGTGCGGCCGCTGTGCTCGTTCAGGACGTTTTTCCCCGTCGACAGCCGTACCACGATCAGCCCGATGGGGATCGACCCGATCAGGTAGGCGGACGCCAAGACCGCGGCCGGTAAGAATCCAGTCAACACTACGGCACCCCATTCACGGCCTGGATGGGCCGGTCCATCAAGCGCTGTCCACCAGGAACGGGATCTCGCGCACCGTCTCACCGTTGACGATGAATCCGCGAGCGACCCATCCATCCCTGCCTGGAGTGCAGACGACCAGCGCTGCCTCCGGGTACTGCCATTCACGAACGTCGCTTTGAGAAACACCGGCCGGGCCGTGCGGGTGCGAGTGGAACGCAGCCAGCAACTCGAGGCCGAGCCCTTCCACCTGGTGGAAAGCCCGGACGAGGGCGCGGTGCTCCATGTGGTAATGGGTCGGGCTGTGGTCCGAGTTCTCGATCGGAAGCCACAGGTCGACTCCGCCCGCACGGCCGGCCAGCAAACCGCATCCTTCCTCCGGCAGGCAAGAATGCAGGTACGCCGCCAGGCGATCCCAGTCTTCCCCTTGTATCCGCAGTCGCTCGGGACCCACCGCCGGTGGATTCTACCCCTCCGCCCCGCAAGGGGGGCCGCGGCCGGAGCCATCCCTTGACATGACCTGGCGTTGACCGAATACGAGGCTCGCGTCTACCTCGCCCTCCTGGCTGCTCACCCCGCGACCGGTTACCAGGTGAGCGTCCGAGCCGGGATTCCGCGGTCGATGGTGTACGAGGCTCTCGGTAGGCTCGAGGCGAGAGGCGCCGTGCTTCGCTCGAGCAACCGCCGCAGCACGTTGTATTCACCGGTGCCTCCGGCGGCACTGCTCGACCATGTCGAAGCCGACTTCCGACAGCGAGTTTCCTGGCTGCGGACGGATCTGGAGCGGCACCTGCACTGAGGCGAAGATGACCGCTTTTGGACCGGCCGAGGTCCCGAGCTCATCCGCGGCCTGGCCGCCTAATTGATGGACGCGGCGTCGCGCGAGTTGTTGGTGATCATAGCGGACCCGGAGGTCGAACGATACCGGATGGCCCTGGACGCGGACTGTTCTCGCGGCCTGCGAGTCGGGGCAGTCCTGACCGGCGAGTTGGAGGCTCCTTCCGGGCTGTACACCCGTCACCCGCGCCGGGAGAGCGAGATTCAGCAGCTCGACCAGCTCCTGCTGATCGTGGCCGACTCCGAACATACGCTGATTGCCGACCTGCGGGGCGAAGGGTAGGCGACACTAACGACGAACTCCCACATGGTCCATATCGCCCGTCCGTTCATCTGGATGGAGCTACTCACCCAACGCTTGAACGTCAGCGGCGCCCCGGATCCCATGGCCGCGCTCCCTCTCCAGGAGAGGGAGTTCCTGGAATCGGTGGCAAGCGCCGGCCGGCGCCGGTCGCACTGGCCGACCGCAAGGCCACGCAGGTGACGAAAAAGCCCAACCCTGAGCCGACGATTCGCCGCTGAGGCGATGGCCGTGGACAGGGGTGGCCGATCCCGATCCCTTCAGGGATCGATTACCGGATGCACCAGGCGACCTTCTTGGCTCAAGGAGACGCGCATGACGATGGTTGAGACGACGACCGCCATGGCGGCCCCCGGCGGCACGACGGGCCTCCACACGTTACCGGCACCCCACGGGTTGGAGTTGTCGGACGTCATCCTTGGCGGGCAGGACGGTCTGGTCAATGTACTCGGGATCGCACTCGGAGTGGCGGGCAAGTCGGCGCTCATCGTCGGGACTTCGGCGGTGATCGGGTCCCTGATTCCCCTGATGCCGTTCGTCCTGCTTCCTGTGACTCCCGCCATGGCCGCTTCGATGCTGGTGGCCGCGGTTTCCATCTTTGGGATCGGAGCGTACAAAGCGAGCCGGACTGTCGGGCGACCGGGTCGAAGTGGACTCGAGATGGCGCTGATCGGCACGCCAGCGCATTGGTGGGTTACGTCGTCGGGTTGATGTTCAAGGTCCCGCCGGCGTAGTCCCGGGTTGTAGTCGCGGGCTTTGGCCTGGGTCTTGAGGCTCACTCCCTGGCCTACATCATCGCCATGGTAGAAACGGAGCTGTCGTCCCGGGCTGTAGTCCCGGGCTTTTAGCCCGGGTCTTGCTCGTCAACGGCCAGCCTAAAGTCCGGGGCTACCCCCCTGCCCTCCGCCGTGAATCCCACCATCGGTCAGCGCGCGCAGGTCACTGAGTGCGGCTTCGACTTCGGCCGGCGAAATCGGCCGATCTGGTGCCGCGATCGAATACAACCTCCCCGCCGCAGCCTGGTCGACCGCCACTTCCCGGATCGAGCGGTCTTGCTCCACCGCCTGCTTGACCAGCGCGGCGGCGGCGGTGTAACCGATCAGAGGAGTCAGGGCGGTGATGACGATGGCGTTGCGCTCGAGCCAGGCCGTCGCCCGCGCCGGATTGGCCTTCAATCCTCGCACGGCTCGTTCGGTGAACGAGCGCACGGCTCCGATCATGACTTGCATCATCTCAAAAAGGTTATGGGCGATGACGGGCATCATCACGTTCAGTTCGAGCTGGCCGGCCTGCGCCGCCAACGCCACCGTGGTGTCGCACCCGATGACGTGATACATCGCCATGTTGAGCATCTCGGCCTGCACCGGGTTGACTTTGCCGGGCATGATGCTGGATCCGGGCTGGACTGCCGGCAAACGGATTTCGTCCAAGCCTGTCGACGGCCCGGAAGCCAGCAGCCGGACATCGTTGGCGACGCGCGTGAGGGTGATGGCTAGGGTGCGCAAGGCGGCCGAGAAATCGGCGGCGTCCGCCATCGACTGCATCGCCTCGAACAGGTTGTCACAGGTCTGGAGCTCGAGTCCGGTGAGCTCGCCCAGCCGGGCCACCATGCGGGCATGGAACTCGGGATGCGCGTTCAGTCCCGTTCCGACCGCCGTTCCCCCGATCCCCAGCCGGCGCAGGCCGTCGGCCGAACGCCGGATGCGCTCGCGGTCGCGGCTGACGGCTGTGGCGTATCCGCCGAACTCCTGCCCCAAGCGCATCGGCACCGCATCCTGCAAGTGCGTTCGCCCGGACTTGACGATCGAGTCGAACTCCATCGCCTTGCCCTGCAACGCCAACGCCAGATCAGCGACGGCGCCGAGCAGCTCTTCGAGGCGCCATAGACAACCCAACCGAATCGCCGTCGGGATCGCGTCATTCGTCGACTGCGCCATGTTGACGTGATCGTTCGGATGGACCCGATACTCTCCCAGCTGGCCGCCGAGCAGCTGGGTGGCGCGGTTGGCAATGACCTCGTTGGTGTTCATGTTCTGACTGGTCCCGGCACCGGCCTGGAAAGGATCGACGACGAATTGCGCATCCCAAGCCCCCTGCCGCACTTCCTCCGCCGCGCGAGAGATAGCACTTGCCCGCTCCGAGTCCAGGAGGCCGAGCGCAGCGTTGACCTCCGCCGCGGCGAGCTTGATGGTCGCCAGCGACCAGATGAAGGCGCGGTAGGGCCTCAGGCCGCTGATCTGGAAATTCTCGACGGCCCGAGCGGTCTGCGCACCGTACAGGGCCTGGCGCGGTACGTTGACTTCGCCCAGCGAATCTCGCTCGACCCGGAATCCCGCATCGGGCGTCATCCTGTTCCTCCACGGCCCGCCGCCCTGCCGACGCACCGGGCCGCTGCGTGAAAAGAGGGAGCCGAACGGCTCCCTCTCCGATCCTTCACTCGTCCCTGGGTTCTACTTCTCCAGCGCCTTATATCCGGGGCCGCTCTTGAAATAGGCGTAGTTCTTGGGCGTATCCGGAGTCAGGTCGACGACCTCACCGGCGGCCAGGGTCTTGATGTGGTCGAGATGCACCGCCTCGCCGCGGTGGTCCTTCACATCGATGGCTTCGTCGTAGCCGGCGGTCCCGGCGGGCATGCTGATCCGCTCTCCGGCCTTGGCGGTGTGGGCCGACGGCACTTCGTCCTCGGTAAAGATCGCCTCGTACGGACACTCGGGGATGCAGGCTCCGCAGTCGATGCAGGTATCCGGGTCGATATAGAACCACGGCCACTCGTCGATCGGCTTGCCTGGCACAATGCATTCCACCGGGCAGACGTCGACGCAGCCGCCATCGCGGAGGCACAAGCTTGTAATGATGTGTGTCATGCGCAACTCCTCCAGGAGGAAGTGGACTCAGATGATGGGGCTGGTTCAGCCCCGAGCGGCGCGATACAGACGATCGACCTCGCCCCAATTCACGACATTCCACCAGGCGGAAACATAGTCGGCCCGGCGGTTCTGGTACTTCAAGTAGTAAGCGTGCTCCCACACATCGAGGCCGAGCACAGGCGACTGGCCGTCGCTCACAGGCGTGTCCTGATTGCCGGTGGAAACGATCTTGAAGCCGCCGCCGGCCTCGGTGACCAGCCAGGCCCAGCCGCTGCCGAACCGGCCCATGGCGGCTTTGGCGAAGGCTTCCTTGAAAGCCTCGAACGAATTGAAGGCCTTGTCGATCCCCTTGGCGACGTCACCCTTGGGCGCCCCGCCCTGACCTGCGCCCATCAGCGTCCAGAACATGGAATGGTTGGCATGCCCGCCCCCGTTGTTGCGCACGGCGGTCCTCACGGCCTCCGGAACGGCGTCCAGGTTACGGACCAGGTCCTCGATGCCTTTGTTCAAGAGATTGGGATGCGCTTCCAGCGCGGCATTGAGGTTGTTGACATAGGTGGCATGGTGCTTGCCGTGATGGATCTCCATTGTGCGCGCGTCGACGTGGGGCTCGAGCGCGTCGTGGGCGTAAGGAAGAGGAGGAAGCTCGAAGGGCATCGGACGGTACCTCCAAGGAGTGGGCGACCCGTGGTCGCAACGGAGAGGCGAGGATGACCCGCGGCCTGCGACCGGATTGTATCGCCCCAGAAAGGATATTGTCAAGTGATGTCTGGTTAATGGAGGCGAGGGGGCGTTTGGAGGCGGCGGGCCTGCGGTCTCAAGAGTCTTGAGGGGCACAGTTCATGTCCAAGGAATCCCCATACAGCCGATCGAATGCGGTTCCTCACCGCAAGAATCCCGCCATCCTTCGCCTGTCGTACAATGGTGGCAGCTCGGCGCGCCTGTCGAGATCGGGAGGTCCGCATGCAGCTTCGCTGCTACCGATGCGGTTGGAGTTTCTCGCTCAGCCAAGAGCAGGTCGACTTTGCGTTGCAGACGACAAAGGCCAAGGGTGGCGGCCACTACGACGTCCGCTGCACCCGATGCCGGACAGTGAACAAAGTCCCTCTTCAGCAACTGGAGAAGGCCGCCCCCCGCCCAGTCTCGCCCCCCAAGACCTAGTCGAGGGACATCAGCCGGAGGCGGCTACGCGCCGGCCGGCTCCCGGTAGAGTCGTCCCGCCAGGATTTGCTGCAGGACGGCGTCGGGCACCAGGTATCGAATCGACCTCCCGCTCGCCACCCTCTCCCGAATGGACCGCGCCGAAATCTCGACCAAGGGTGCTGTAAACGGCCGAAGCTTCGAGGACAACCCGGGGATCGCTCGCTCCAGGTCTGCCAGATTCGGCGTCAGACCTGGCCGCTCCATCACTCCCAGGCCGGCGCACAGCTCCACCAATCGGGCCGGCGCGTGCCAGCGGCTCAGGTCCGCCAGGGTGTCGGAGCCGAGCAAGTAGACGAGGTCGGCCCCCGGCTCAGCCTGGCGCAACAACACGACTGAATCCACCGCATAGTAGGGCGGCCGACGCTCGATGTCGACGGTCGAAAGGAGAAATCGCGGAGCCCCGGCAATCGCCGCTTCGACCATCCGCGCTCGCACCTCCACCGGCGTCGGATCGCCCTCGGGTTTCAGCGGCGAGCGCGGAGTCAGGACCCAAAGGACGTGTTCAAGCTGCAGTTCTTCGAGGGCGTATTCGGCCAAGAGCAGGTGGCCGAGGTGCGGCGGATCGAAGGTCCCTCCGAAAACCCCGATCAGTCTTCCCATTCGAGCTCGTAGTCTCCGATCCGGACGCTATCGCCTGACCGGACGCCCGCCTGCCGTAACGCGTCCTCGATCCCCATCCGCGCCAACGAGCGCTGGAATCGGCGCACCGCCTCATCGTGCTCCCAATAGGTCATGGCGGCGGTACGTTCGACGTTGCGACCGGAAACACGCCAAGCTCCGTCGATCTCGCGTGCCACGCGAAAGACGCTGGGGTCTGTCGGCGGACGGTGAACGGGGATGGTCTCCTGGACGGGTTCCTCTTTGGCTCGTTCGGCAACCGAGGCCGCTGCCTGCAGCACGGCTTGCAGATTCGTGCCCTCACGGGCCGAGGCAAACAGCGGGCGAATCCCGTGCAACTCCAGGGCCTTCTTCCATTCGGGAAGTCGGAGCCGGACCTGGGGGTCGTCCATCTTGTTGACCACGACGACTTGGGGCTTGCCGGCCAGGACCGTGTCGTACGCTGCCAGTTCTTGATTGACTCGGTCCATGTCGCCGACGGGGTCCATCGAGTGTCCGTTCAGAAGATGGATCAAGGCTCGTGTTCGGCGGATGTGCCGCAGGAAGGAATCGCCGAGGCCCGCTCCGGTGTGCGCACCCTCGATCAGTCCCGGGATGTCGGCCAGCACCAGGTGCCTCCCGTCCGCCAGGCCTGCCACGCCTAGGTTCGGTTGGAGTGTGGTAAAGGGGTAGTCGGCGATCTTCGGCCGGGCATCGGTCAGCGCCGCCAGCAAGGTCGACTTGCCGGCGTTCGGAGCGCCGATGATCCCGACATCCGCCAGCAGACGAAGCTCGAGATGCAGGCGGCGTCCTTCTCCAGGCTCACCTCGTTCCGCCAAACGAGGCGTCTGCCGGCGCGAGTTGGCGAACCGGGCGTTGCCGCGGCCGCCGCGCCCGCCGCGTGCCACGAGCACCTCGTCACCGTCCTCGGTGAGATCGGCCAGGACTTCCCCATCACCCTCCGTCCGGACGAGCGTGCCGGGCGGCACCGGCAGGACCAGATCCTTGCCCTGACGACCCGCCTTGTTGGAAGATCCGCCATTGCGGCCGGCTTCGGCGAGGAAGCGGCGCTTCTGACGGAACCAGCTGAGGGCGTGCATCGTCCGCCGGACGCGCAGCACGACGTGCCCGCCGCGCCCGCCGTCCCCGCCGTCTGGGCCGCCGCGCGGGACATACTTCTCGCGCCGGAAGTGAACGACCCCATCGCCGCCCTTCCCGGCCGCTACCTCGATCCGCACCTCATCTAGGAACATCTTCGTCTCGGCGGATTATAGCGCCCGCCGAATCCCGGGGCTCCAAGCGAGCATCGACCTGTTGGGAAGCGCGCTTGCCGCGGCCCCACTCCGATGCTGTTTGCACCACCGTTCCACTTGTGATAAAGTTCCCGCTCGTTTCTCGGGCCGGAGGAATCGATGCCCGCAGCCAGCGTGCCGGATATCGTGGTGGGCCGACTCCCGCTCTACCTCCGCGCGCTCACCCAGATGGCCGCCAACGGCAAGGAGATCACCTCCTCCCAGGAATTGGGGGAGCGTCTTGGGATTTCCTCGGCGCAGATTCGCAAGGACCTGTCGCAGTTCGGTGAATTCGGGAAACAAGGTACCGGCTACAACATTGGGTATCTGACCGATCAGCTGAGACGGATTCTCAAGGTCGATCGCGTATGGGACGTGGTCCTGGTGGGCGTGGGCGACCTGGGACGGGCGATCGCTCACTACGCCGGGTTCGTCGATCGAGGCTACCGTGTCGTGGCCGTGTTCGACAACGACCCGCGCAAGATCGGCACGACGGTAGGTCCTTTCACGGTCGAGGACATCGCCCTTGTGCAACAACAGATCCGGACGCGAAGGGTGGCCGTGGCGATGCTGGCCGTGCCGCAGGCGGCGGCCCAAGCCGTCACCGACACGCTCGTCGAGTCGGGGATCCGCGCCATCTTGTGCTATGCGCCCACGTCGATCCAGGTTCCCAAAGACGTGCATGTGCAGTACATCGATCCAGTCTTGCACATGCAACGGATGACGTACTACCTTCCTTGAGACGCACCATCAATGAGTGGTCAGTGGTCAGTGATCAGTGATCAGTGACCAGTGACCAGTTGTGACATGTGACTGGTGACTGGTCACTGTTGACTGGTCACTGTTGACTGGTCACTGGTGACTGGTTACCGGTTACCTATGGCTTTCCTCTGACCACCGACCACTGACCACAGACCCCTACACTTTCGGCAAGTGGCGCCGCAGCCGGTCGAGCATCGTCAGGCCCCGCGCCGCACCCTTGGCGATGCACGCAACCGGCTCTTCGGCCAGGTAGGCCGGGACCCCGGTCTCGCGGGTGAGCCATTTGTCGATCCCCCGCAGCAGCGATCCCCCGCCTGCCACTACCATTCCCCGATCAATGATGTCCGAGGCCAGCTCCGGGGGCGTTCGTTCCAACACCGACCGGGCCGCCCCAATCTGCAACTGCAGGGTCTCCTGGATGGCCTCGACGATCTCGTCCGTGGTCAGCGTGATCGGGCGCGGCAATCCGGTCACCTGGTCCTGGCCCTGGATCTCCATCGCCCGGTTCTCATCTTGCTCGATGGCGGCGCCGATGCGAATCTTGGCTTCCTCGGCCGTCCGTCCCCCAATGACCAGCCCATACTTCTTCCGGACATAAGAGCCGATTGCCTCATCCAACTTCGTTCCCCCGCTGCGCACGGTATGAGCGGTGACGATGCCGCTCATCGCCAGCACCCCCGCCTGGCTCGCCCCGCCACCCAGGCAAACGACCATGTTCCCCGAGGGGGTGGCAATCGGCAACCCGATCCCGATCGCGGCGGCCAAAGGCTCCTGCACCAGATGGACCTCGCGGCAGCCCGCCTGGAGCGCCGCCTCGTGCACGGCGCGGCTCTCGACGCTGGTGGCGCCGTTGGGAACCGTGATCATCACACGCGGCTTGAACAAGCGCGCCGGTCCACATACTTTTTCGATGAAGTAGCCCAGCATGCGTTGGGTGACCTCGAAGTCGGCGATGACGCCCTCCCGCAGCGGGCGCATGACTTCGATCATCTCGGGGGTCCGGCCGTCCATTTCGCGCGCCGCCTGCCCCACTTCGACGATCTTGAGCTCGTCCGTGTCGATCGCCACGACCGTCGGTTCGTGGAGGACGACTTCGTCGCCTTCGACGATGACTGTGTTGACCGTCCCGAGGTGGATCCCAAGGTCCTTACCGAACAGCGCCATTCGTCTAGCCTTCGTCGCCCCGAGGGGTGTGCCGCGGCATGGCGTGGCGGTAACGCCGGACTGCTTCCAACCGGAGATTCGAGCGACGCAAAGAGGCCTCGATCGCCAGATACTCGTCGGTGTCTGGCGGTAGCCCCTTGTGCAAGAGCTCCTCCGCTCGGGCCCGCGCCGCTTCCGCACGGCCGGCGTCGATCTCGGCCACGTTCTCACCCACATCGGCCAGGACGGTGACGAGCGTCGGCCGGACTTCCATCACCCCTCCGGCGATGGCGAAAACTTCCTCTCGCCCGCTGTAGCGGACGCGAAGGAATCCATAGCCGAGGCTCGTCAGCAACGGGGTATGGTTGGGAAGAATCCCCATTTCCCCCTCGCTGCCGGGCGCAACGACGATGTCGACCTGCCCGCTGAAGAGCGGCCGGTCCTGGCTGACGATCTCGCATTGAATGGGCATGGCTCTACGCGGCCGCCAGCCGCTCTCCTTGCGCGACGACCTCGTCGATCGCTCCGACCATGTAGAAGGCCTGCTCGGGCAGGTCGTCGTGGCGGCCGTCGAGGATCTCGCGGAATCCTCGCACCGTCTCGCGCAGAGGGACATAGCGCCCGTCACGGCCGGTAAACTGGGCCGCCACATGCATCGGCTGCGAGAAGTAACGCTCGATCTTGCGCGCCCGCGCGACCAGCAACTTGTCGTCCTCGCTCAACTCGTCGATCCCCAGGATGGCGATGATGTCCTGGAGGTCTTTGTACCGTTGCAGCACTTTCTGCACTTCGCGGGCCGTCGTGTAGTGTTCTTCTCCGACGATCTGCGGATCGAGGATGCGCGACGTCGACGCCAACGGGTCGACCGCCGGATAGATCCCCTTCTCGACGATCGAGCGCTCGAGGGCGATCGTCGCGTCGAGATGGGTGAAGGTCGCGACCGGGGCTGGGTCGGAATAATCGTCGGCCGGGACGTAGACGGCCTGCATCGAGGTGATCGAGCCGGTTCGAGTGGAGGTGATGCGTTCTTGTAGAGCGCCCATCTCCGTCGCCAAGGTTGGCTGATAGCCGACGGCCGACGGCATCCGCCCGAGCAAGGCCGACACCTCCGAACCCGACATGCTGAAGCGGAAGATGTTGTCGATGAAGAGCAGCACGTCACGGCCCTGGTCGCGGAAGTACTCGGCCATCGTCAGCGCCGTCAGGCCGACGCGCAGCCGGACTCCGGGAGGCTCGTTCATCTGGCCGTAGACCAGGACGGTGTCCTTGAGCACCCCGGCTTCGATCATCTCGCGGTACATCTGGGTGCCTTCCCGGGTGCGCTCGCCGATTCCGGCGAAGACCGAATTGCCCTTGTGCACCGTGGCGATCGAGCGGATCAGCTCCTGGATCAGGATCGTCTTCCCGACTCCGGCGCCGCCGAAGATGCCCGTCTTCCCGCCCTTGGTGAACGGGGCCACCAGGTCGATGACTTTCAATCCGGTCTCGAACACTTCCACTCGCCGCGATTGCTCTTCGAAGGAAGGCGCAGGGCGGTGAATCGGATAGCGTACCGAGGTCGCCACCTCGCCTCGGCCGTCGATGGGAATCCCCAGGACGTTGAAGACCCGTCCCAGCGAGGCCTCTCCCACGGGTACCGTGATCGGTCCTCCGGTGGCCCGCGCCGCCGTCCCGCGCCGGAGGCCGTCCGTCGTGTCCATCGCCACCGTCCGCACCTGCTGGTCGCCGAGGTGGCGCTGGACCTCCAACACGAGCGGCGCTTGCCCTTGCCGGTCGACTTCGACGGCATCGTAGATTTCCGGCAGTTCGCCAGGTGGGAACACGCAATCGACCACCCCGCCCAGGATCTGTACCACTTTGCCCGTCGCTTCCGCCATGACTTGGACCTCCCAAGGGAGCTCTGTTTCAGAGAGTGCGCCTTCCGCCTCACCCCCTACCCCCCTCTCCGCCATCAGCGCCTGAGTGCTAGATGGTCCTTAGCGTAGAGGGGGAGGGGTTGGCGTGGGGGTTTGATGGAAGTCCCTCATCCTCAGATTCATTCTACGCACGCTGCGCCTCGACCCCGCCGACGATATCCAGCATATCTCCGGTGATCGCCTGCTGGCGCGCCTTGTTGTAATCGAGACGCAACGCCGCCCGCAGCTCCACCGCGTTTTGCGTAGCGTTCTGCATCGCAACCATGCGGGCGGCGTGCTCGCTGGCTCGGGATTCCATCACCGCGTGGTAGACCTGCAGCGCCGTGAACCGCGGCACGATCTGCGAGATCAGCTCCTCTTCGCTCGGTTCGTAGAGGTAGGCCGGCGCCGGACCCTCCGCCTTTCGTTCGAACTCCGCCACCCGCGCCTCCGGTCGCCGGACCTCGAGGGGAAGCAGCAGCTTCGTCGTCGGAACCTGCCGCAGCAAGTTCACAAAGTCGGTATAGACGAGGTAGACCTGGTCGGTCCGCTCTTCCAGGTACTCCTCGACGACCAACTTGCCGATGGCCGAGACATCGGCGAAGCTCGGCTCGGCCGGCAGTCCGCTGAAATCGGCGCGCACGTCGACATGGCGTCGCGTCAACACATCGCGCCCCTTGCGCCCGACAAAAACGTAATGGACCGGGGCGGACGCCTGTCGGAATTGTTGCAGGCAATAGCGGACCAGATTGGCGTTGTAGGCCCCCGCCAGGCCGCGATCGCTGGTGATGACGACCGCCGTAATCTTGCGCACCTCGGGTCGGTGGGTCAGCAGCGGATGGGTGGCCTCGCGCGCCGGCTGCGAAGCCAGGTGGAGCAATACTTCCCAGGCCTTCGTCGCATAAGGGCGGGTGGCTTGCACCGCTTGCTGGGCCCGCCGCACGCGACTGGCACTCACCGCCTGCAGGGCGCGCGTGACCTGGGCGATGTTTCCGACGCTTCGGATGCGAAGCCGCATGTCGCGGGCGGACGCCATCGGCGGAAGGTCCGGTCGCCCCGCTCAGCCCTGCCAGCCCTGATTGAACGACTCGATCGCCTGGCGCAGCGCGGTTTCCGTTTCCGGCGTAATCAACTTGCGGGCAGCGACGTCCTTGAGAATCTCGGGATGGCTCGCCTCAACGCTTCGCAGCAGGGCCTCCTCCCAGACGCGCACTCGGTCGACCGGCACGCGGTCCGCATACCCATTGGTGGCCGCGAACAAGGCGACCACCTGATGTTCCAGCTCGACCGGCGCGTACTGCGGCTGCTTCAGCACCTCCTGCAACCGCTGGCCGCGCGCCAATTGGGCCTGAGTCGCCTTGTCGAGGTCGGAACCGAATTGCGCGAAGGCGGCGACCTCCCGGAAGGAGGCCATGTCGAGGCGCAGCCGTCCTGCCACCTGCTTCATGGCTTTGGTCTGCGCGTCTCCCCCCACCCGCGAGACCGATAGGCCCACGTTGATCGCCGGCCGGATGCCGGCGTAGAACAGGTCGCTTTCGAGATAGATCTGGCCGTCGGTAATCGAGATGACGTTGGTCGGGATGTAGGCCGAGACGTCTCCCAGCAGGGTCTCGATGATGGGCAAGGCGGTCAGCGACCCTCCTGAGCCGGCGACTTTAGCGACGCGATGCGTAGCGGCATCGCTTCTCGCCTTCAGCGCCTGCTCGGCCTCGTGCCTGGCCAGGGGTCCGTCATACACCTGGCTGTCGACGGCCATCTTGGCGTCGACTGGGCCTTCGCTCCCCGCCGGTGCCACGACGAAACGATCCGAGAGCCGAACGGCGCGCTCGAGCAGGCGACTGTGCAAGTAGAAGACATCGCCGGGATAGGCCTCGCGACCCGGCGGACGCCGCAGCAGCAGAGACACCTGACGGTAGGCCCAGGCGTGTTTGGAGAGATCGTCGTAGATGACGAGCGCGTCGCGCCCTTGCTCGGCGAACTCTTCGCCAATGGCGCAGCCAGCGTAGGGTGCGATGTACTGCAAGGCCGCCGGCTCGTCGGCGGCTGCCACCACGATGACGGTGTGGTCCATCGCGTCGAACTGCTCGAGGATCCCCACCGTGCGGGCGATCGCCGCCCGCTTCTGTCCGACGGCGACGTAGATGCAGATCAGGTCCTTGCCCTTTTGGTGGATGATGGTATCGACCGCCAGCGCCGTCTTGCCGGTTTGGCGGTCGCCGATGATCAGCTCGCGCTGGCCGCGCCCGAGCGGGATCATCGAGTCGATGGCTTTGATCCCTGTTTGCACCGGGGTGTC
>Ga0184633_10000052_pt1 | contig 30311 bp, 32 predicted proteins | sample PLM31_170_b1_FD_133156 | JGI IMG/M metagenome (GOLD analysis project Ga0184633, IMG submission 133156) | Groundwater sediment microbial communities from an aquifer in East River, Colorado, USA - PLM3-1_170_b1 | ecosystem: Environmental > Terrestrial > Soil > Riparian zone | place: USA: East...
ACGTTCGACAACGAGTGGGCCGGCGTGACGGTCAAGGAACTCGCGGAACGGGTGCAGATCCGACGGACGGCGGGGTTCGCGACCTTCCGCTGCGGCGACGGATACACGACGTCCCATCCGCTGAACGTGCTGTACGATTCCGATGTGCTGCTCGTGTACCAGTGGGACGGAAAGCCGCTACCGCTGGAGCATGGCGGTCCGGTCCGGCTCCACGTCCCTAAGAGATACGCGTACAAGAGCGCGAAGTGGGTCCGCTCGGTCACGTTCACGGAGGAAGAAGAGCTCGGCTACTGGGAGGTCCGCGGGTACAGCAACACGGCGGATCCGTTGACGGAAGACCGATACTCCTTCTGAGGATTGAGGAAAGGACATAAGCCAGCCCCCGTTTGCGACGAGGACCGCGTGTGGAGCGACGAGCCGATGACAGGGACCGACCGGACGAGCGCCGGATGTCGTTCTTCGAGCACCTCGAAGAGCTGCGGCGACGTCTCAAGGTCGTGGTCGCGGCCTTCGTCGTGACCTTCGTCGTCATCCTCACGACCGCGATCGTCCCGGTGACGATCGCCAACACGACCCTCTACCTTCCCGTCCCGACCCTGGACCAGGGACGAACGATTCCAGCCCAGTTGATTATCCTGCTGACGGATTGGCTCGTCCAGGGCAGCGCCGAGCTCGCAGTGTTTGCTGCGGGGGAGGCGGTGATCGCCCAGATGAAGGTCGCCATGTTCCTCGCGGCGGTGATCATCTCGCCCTTGACGACATACGAGTTCTGGCGATTCGTGGCTCCCGGGCTGAAGCCGAAGGAACGTCGCCTCATCGTCCGGATTACAGTCCCGGTCGCCGCCCTCTTCGTATCCGGTGTCCTCGTTTCCCTCTTGGTCATCCTGCCCTTTACCTTCCCGTTCCTGTACGCTTTCGCGAAGAACTTCAACGCCACGCCCCTCCTACAGCTCGACGGATTCCTCGACTTCGTCCTCTGGTTCAGCATCGCATTCGGCCTCGCGTTCGAATTGCCCGTCGTGATGTATGCCCTGTCGTACCTGGGTATCGTCAGCCCGGAATTCTGGAAGAAGAACTGGCGCTACGCGGCGATCGCGATCTTCATCTTCGGGGCCGTGATCACGCCGGACGGAAGCGGGGTGACGATGATGCTCGTCTCGATCCCAATGCTCCTCCTCTACGTGGGGGGATACGTCGCCGTCGTCCGGCGAGCGAAACACCTGGCCTCGAAAGGGATAATTCCGGCGAAAAGCTCTTAACTCCGTCTTCCTTCGACGGTTTCGGGGCGTTTCCATGGCCGGATTTTCGACCGGCGGTCTGACGGCTCAATTGCCGGGAGGCTTCGAGTGGATTATCATCCTCATCATCATCGCGGTCCTCCTGCTGTTTGGCCCCCAGAAACTGCCCGAACTCGCGCGAGGCATCGGTCGTGCGCTCGGCGAGTTCCGCCGCGGCAAGATGGATGTCGAGCGCCAGATTTCTGAAGAGCTCACGGGCATGGACGTGCGGGACACGCGTGCCCGCATGGAGAAGGCCGCGAGCGCCCTCGCCATCCCGACATCCGGTCGGAGCGAGATCCAGTTGAAGCTCGACATCGCCCGCGCGGTCGACAAGGCCCCGGATGATCAGGTCATCTCCGCGGCCCAGGCCGTCGGGGTGTATAGCAGCGGGGCCGACGTCCAGCGACTCCGAGAACAAATCATCAAGGCGCTGAACGTGTGAACGCGCGGCCCTCCATACGAGCGCGTTACCTTTATCCGAATTGACCGTTTATCCGCGCCCGTCCCCCGGGAGAAGGGTGCATGGCGAGCCTCGATTATGCGTATCGCCGACTCGTGAACACCCTGGGGCCCGAGCGTGTCGCCCGCTCCGAATTCGAGCGGATGGTGTACAGCCACGACTTCGCATCCCTCCCGAAGATCGCTCTCCTCCAGTGGCGGTTGTATCCCGATTTCGTCGTCCTGCCGCAGACGACGGAGGAAGTCTCGTCCCTCGTGAAGTTGAGCGATGAGAGTCTCCTTCCGATCACCCCCCGCGGCGGGGGGACGGGTTGGTACGGGGGATCCGTGCCGAACCGCGGGGGGGTCCTGCTCGACATGCGCAAGATGAATCACGTCGTCGCGCTCGACCCGGACCGAAGGACCGTCACCATCGAGGCGGGCGCGACCTGGAAGAACGTGGAAGATTTCGTGGGATCGAAGGGATTCGCCCTTCCGACGGTCCCGCTGAATGCGATTGGGAGCACCGTCGGCGGCGCGATCAATTCCGCGAGCACGGGCTTTGGTGGACTCCGTGGCGGCAGCCTGCGGGATGCGGTCGTGAACCTGGAGGTCGTCCTTCCGGATGGGAACGTGATCAAGACCGGGCCGGATGCGGACGCGGGCGGGCAGCTCGCGAACCTCACACCCTTGTTCCTCGGCGCGGAGGGGACCCTCGGGATCCTCACGAAGGCGGTCTTGCGACTCGCCCCGAAGCCGGACCTCACGAAGCCCCTCACGTATGGGTTCGGCGATCTTCCCGCGGCGGCGCGGTTCCTCAAGGGGATCGTCGACGCCGGCCTCGCGCCATACCACGCGGCCCTCATGGACCGCGACCATTTCGTGTTCGAACGCGCCCTCCGGCCCGACAGCCCGGATCCGACGGACCTCACTCTGATTGCCGTCCAAGGTTCGAAGGACGAGGTCGCGGACCAGGAAAAGACGCTCGACGCGCTTGCGGCCACGGACCACGGGACGAAACTCGCGACGGCCATTGGCGAACATCTATGGAGGGAACGGTACAACAACTACAGCGCGCGCCGCCTCAGCCGAGGCCTCATGTTTTCCTACAACCTCGTCCCCCTCCGCCGGCTTCCGGAGGCGGTCGAGACCGCGACAGAGATCCGGGACAAGCTGAAGTTGAACGGGTCGGTCCACGCGCACCTCGTCGACACGACGACGGCCGCCCTGAACCCGTACGTCCTCATGGACGACACCCGGCCCTCCGGCGGCACCGCCCTCGGCTTCGTGAAACGCATGGGCGATGCCGCCTTCAAGATGGACGGACACCCGATGGGCCTCGGCCTGTTCCTGGTGTTCAACCTCCGGAAGATGCACGGCCGCGCGACGACCGCGTACTCGGCGGTGAAGTCCGTCTTCGATCCGGGGAAGAAGATCAACGGCGGCAAGACGTTCGAAGTCTGGACGAAGTATCCATGGCCCGGCCTCCGCGCGATTCCACCTCCCGGGATGGCCATCGGACTCGAAATCGCGGCGATCCTGCGCCGGTTGAAACCGACCCGCGACCGCTTCGTCCGTGCCTACGAGCACACCAAGGAGGGATGACGTGGGCCTCCTCCGGGATTGGCACTATGTGGAGAAGGCGACCCAGGTCCCGGCCCTCGCGGAGATGATCCGGGAGACGTTGATCCGCGCCCTGTTCGTCCGCGACGATCGCGTCCTCCCGGCGGGCCTGGTCGCGGACCTGAACCGCCTGCCGACGGTGACGGTGAAAGTGAAAGACGACGGCGAGGTCCGGAAGCTGGTCCGCGTCCTGAACGGGCAGGAGAGCACGGTGAGCCTCGGCCTGTCGGCGGACGACTACCATTACTTCCGCACGCAGCTGGGCGTCGGCCGGACCCGCGAGTTCGGGGTCGTGCCCCGGCCGCGGATCCTCCTCACGCACGACTGGATCGTGCCGGAGCGGCGAGGGGTTCAGCTCGACTTCACCGGATATGCGGAGATCGAGTTCGCGGAGGACGGCCATCGCGCGATCGCGCAGGTCGGAGCGACCTGGAAGCAGCTGTACGACGACGCCATGGAGAAGGGACATGTCGCCCCGTTCGTCCCGACGGTCCCCTTGGACTTCGCGGTCGGCGACGGGCTGTTCGGGGACGCGCCGTTCGGCTCGTTCCACGGCGAGTTCGCGTCCTACGTGAACGCCCTACGGACGATTTCCGCGTACGGACACCGGGCCCGGGTCGGTTTCGAAGAGGTGGCGAACAACGGGACCGCGTACGATCTCCTCCACGCCTCGATTCCGCTCGCGGCCGAGTTCTTCGTCCCCGTGGCCGTCGCCTTCCGCCTCGAGGCGAAGCCCGCCACACGGAAGACGATCGCGTATGCGTTCGACGATGGAGCGAAGCTTTCCGCCGCACTCGACAAGCTGTCCCGCCTAGGACCCGGCGTGGGATGGGCCCACATCACGGACGGAGCCGCCGCCAAGGTCCTCCGGCCGAACGCCGCGTCGGAGGCGTTCACGGTTCAAGTCCTCGCGTCGGGAACCGCGACGGGACTCCCCGCGAAGGAGAAGACGATCGACACCGCGATGGCCGGGTTCAAAGGGAAGAGTGCGGACACGCCGAATCCCTACGACGTGCCGGCCGCGTCGTATCGGAAGACCGCGGAGACCGTGGCGCGATCCCTCTTCGTGGGGGAGGTCCGAGTCCCCGCGAAGGGCCTCGGCGACTTCATCGGGAAGGTACGTTCTTTCGGAGAACAGAGTTCCGCGAAGACCGGTATCTATGCGAGCCTACGGGACACAGGAATCGTATCCGTGTTCCCGTTCTTTGCCTCTCAGAAGGACCGGACGAAGATGTACGATCTCTCGAAGGGCGTCCGGACGATTGCGACGCGGACGCCCGGCGCGGCCTTCACGTCCCGGCTCGCCCACCTCTGGGCGGAGGACCCCGGCTTCCGGAAACGCATGGCCTTGCTGCGGTCCCTGAAGCTCGGGATCGATGCGGCGCACGTCGTACAGCCGCTCGTCGCGCCATGATGCGCTCACATCTGGGGCGCCCCGCACTTCGGGCAGATGGCCTGCTCCCGGTTCAGGGGCGATCGGCATGCGATGCACACCCCCGTCCGGATGCGGATTGGGAACATCGCGACGAACACTCCCAGAGGGATGAAGACGACCGAAAAGAGGTACTGCGCCGTCACGATCCCTTCGAGCCCGATCGCGAGGAGGAACACCCCCGCGATTTTCATGATCACGATCCCTCGCTGGACCCGGGGCAGGTTCCGGATCGTCTGGATCTCCTGCTTGTACGTGAGCCTCGGCGCCTTCCGAGCTTTCACGACGGGCGCGGGAGCTCCTCCCTCGGCCAACTCAGACCCCCTCCGGGTCCTCCGCTACTTCGGCCGGAGGAGGCGGGGACATCGTGGGTAGCTCGGTCGGCGGAACGACGGGTCTCGCCGGGCCCCCGGCGGGCGCCGGCCTCGGAGCGAGCGGCGGGGGCGGCGACGTCGAAACCACCCGGCCGTCCTTCACCACGAACCCGTACTTCGTGACCATGGTGATCGCGTCGACCGGGCAAACGAGCGCGCACTTCTCGCAGCCGACGCAGTTTTCGTCAATGATGACAGCCTTGCGGGAGGTGTACGAGTAATCGGGGAGGGCGAACTTGCGGTCCACCATCCCGATCGATTCGAACGCGCAGTTGTCGAAGCAGTGCGTGCACCCCATGCAGATTTCCTCGTCCACGATCGCCAGCGTGCCGCGACCGCGGATGAATTCTTGGGTACGGACCTTGAAGCCCTGCTTGTATCGATCCTTCGCGACCTGGATGTTCATCTGGCGGACGTTCCGATAATAGGCGAGGAGCGGGTCCGCGGGAGTCGAGGGGGCGCCGGGCGTGGGCGGGGCCCTCGCCGCAGCCATCACGAGCCTCCTTTCCGGCCTGGCAGGGGCGGCTCCTTCCGCTTCATGTCGACGTTGCTCCCCGTGGGATATTCGCCGGGTAGGCGCTCCGCGAGGAACTGCGTGATGTCCATCACCTTGTACCGGTACCGCTCCTCTCCCGGACGCCACTTGTCCTCGTGGTGCAGGCAGCCGAAGTGGGTGAGGCACTTCGGGCACGCGACCAGGAGGTAGTCCGCCTCCACGTCGGTCGCTTCGTCCATCCGCTTCCGCGTGAGGCCCTTCGTCTTGTCGTTGCAGTACATCATCTGCGCGACGCCGCAGCATTGCGCGTCCGCGCGGAACGTCTTCAGCTCGACGAGGTCCGCGTTATCCACGCGCTTGATCAACTCGCGAGGTTCCTCGTACACGGCGTCGATCGGCATCTGGCGTCCCGACCGGCATGGGTCCTGGAACGCGACTCGGATGCGTTTCGCGGTATCCGGTTGCGGCGGAATCCGGAGGCCTCGCTCGAACAGGAACTGGGTGATGTGCACGACGCGCACCCCGTCCAGCTTGTAGTCCAGCCGGAACGTGCGGTACCCTTCCGCGCACGAGGTGATGAGCGTCTTCACGCCGAGCATCTTGATGATCTTCGTGTTGTAGTCCCGCATCCGCTCGAAGACGTCGACCTTCCCCTGCCACAACTGATCGTGGCCGCAGCACTTCATGAACGACCGGTCGAGGATCATCGGCTGGATCCCCGTCGCTCGGAGGAGCTTGATCGAGGAGTCGAAGATGATCCCGTGGTTCGTGTCTCCGTAGTTCATGTGGGAGAACTGCATCTCGACGTCGTAGTAGTCGACGCAGCCGGGGTAATACGCGAACTCGGACTTGTGTTCCACTTTGATCTCGGGGACCGTCAGGTCGTCCGCCTCGCTGTCAAGGACGCGGAACATGATCGGGTGCGGGATCGTCCGGCCGGGCCCGTACTCCGTCTCCATCATCCCGGCCGGCCTCCGTCTGCCGCCATCTTCGCATGGACCTTCGCGCGCTCCTCGAGGATGTAGTCACTGTACTGGATGTCCAGGGGGCACACCGCGCTGCAGGCGTCGCACGCGAGACACGTCCACAGGGGCACGCCGTCGTGCTGCTTCTTGAATGTGTTGTACACGAGGTTCAATCCGCCGAGGGCGTCGTCCTCGACCTTCGTGACCGGGCAGACCGTGTGGCACTTCCCGCACTGGTAACATTCGTTCAGCAGGTACTCGTACGAGCTGTAGGGCCGGCGGGTGCCGAGCCAGGCCGTGAAAACCCCGAACATGGGCAGGAGGATCAGCGAATTCATCTCCGGGAAAATCGCGAACAGGACCCAGTTGGTGCCAATCGGGTCGATCGCCTGCATGGATAAATAGAGCCCGAGGAACGTCGCAAGCCCGAGGAGGCCGATCCATGTCACCATCTTCCGCGCCCGGGACTCTGGCAGGGCGATAACGGCCCAAGCCGCGGCCGCCGCGCTAGCGCTCAGAACGATGAGCACGAGCGCGACCCAGAGCCGGTAGGGCTCCACATACGGGCTGAGCCAGCCGGGGATGAATAGAATCCCGAGGGACTGGGCAACGACGATGACGGCAGGAATCGTAACCAAGGGGACGAGCCAAGCCCGAATCGGCTGGTACCCCAGCCTCCTGAGGCCGACATACGCCGCCAAGCCAACGAGGACCGGAGGGACGACAAAGAAGAGTTTCATCGTGCCATCCGGGATGAGGGCAAAGGACTGCGAGCCCGCTACGGCCGGGTCGACATCCGCGGTTTGCCATCGCTCCGCGACAACCTCGCGAATCGAGTACAGGGAGGACGTGAAGATCCACACGATCAAGAAGGCGAGGCCGAACGCGGACCGGAAAGGTGCCTTCGCGGGCCGCGCCTCCCGACCGCGGTCGATGAAGGGCAGGATGAGGAGGAAGATCACGGGGATCCCGGTCAGCAAATCACCCCAGAACGCCGCGTTGAACTCCGCCTCGAGAGGCGTTCCCTCCCCGAGCGTGAACTGAGGGAAGATGTCCGCGACCTTCAGGAGGCCCCAGGAATACAGGAGATACCAGTCCGGGACGATGAGCCCCGGGAGGTCGGGGCTTCGGGCCGGACCGAGGACCGGCGTCACAAAGGCGGACAGAAAGAACATGATCGCGATCAGGACGAAAATCACGACGAAGTCCCGAGTCCCCTCCTGCGGGAAGAGCGGGATGCCGGGTTGGTGGTCCGCTCGTTGAGGCCCATACTGTCTGGGGAAGCCCGGCCGCCCCTCCATGATCTTTTCCTTGACCCGTTCGATTTCCATGTCTTACCTCAGTGGGGTTCCGCGACCCCTTGCAGCCATACCAGGGCCATATGAAGGACCATGAGGCCGATCGCGATGAGGGGGAGGATGAACACGTGCAGCCAGTACCACCGGAGGATGTACACTCCGGTCAGCGTATTGATGTCTCCGAACAGGAGGCGCGCGAGCTGGTCGCCGATCACGGGGGACGCGCGGCTCATGTTGATCCCGATGTTTGCGGCGCCCTCGCTCAAATCGTTCGCGGGCAGAAGGTATCCGGAATATCCGAAGGCGATGGTGATCAGCAGGAGGACTACGCCGAGGAGCCAGTTCAGCTCCCGGGGCTTCTTGTAGGCGCCTGTGAAATAGACCCGGCACATGTGGAGGAACACAGCGGCGATCATGATGTGCGCGGCCCAATGGTGCATCCCTCGGATGATGAAGCCAAACGGGATGTCGTTCATGATGATGAGCATCGACCGCCACGCGGGGTTTGTGATCTCGTTGTTCGCGCTGATCTCGAGCCGGCCATCCGGCACGTAGAAGAATCCGAGGAGAATCCCGGTGATCGTGAGGATGATGAAGGCCACGAACGAGATTCCGCCGAGGCAATAGAGCGGATACCAGTACCAAATCGTCTTGAGCTCATACTTTTCGGAGTGGCTGCGGGGCATCTGCCGCTGGTCCACCTCGGTGACGACCCGTGTGAGATCCGCGTAGGGTACGGTCGGAAAGCGGGACTTGATCCAACCGAAGACCGTGCGCCCCGTGTCCTTCCGGATGTCTCCTGTGGTCGACATCGTCCCACCTCAACAGTATACGTACCACGCGGGGTCCGCCATGCCTCCGACCAGGTTCAATCCCTGGGGCCGGACCGGGACGACGGACAGGGCTCGTTCCGCGGGGCCATGGATGCGCAGGGCACCGACATACCTCGCGCCGCTTTTCGGATGCGTGTTCACGACGAGTTGCATCGGATCGTACTGCGAACCGTGGCACACGCAGTATACCGGATCCTGTCCAAACTCCGAGTATATGACCGGGTTTACATCCTGCCTGTACGTGCGGCCGGGCGGCGGACTCGTGACGACGTGATATCCGGGGTAGCAACACAGGTGCACGCATCGGTCGAACAGGACGACAATCCGAGTCCCGCCAGTCGCCGCGTCGAGAGTCGGGTCGTCGAAGTACAGAGAGAATCCGTCCGGCAAGGGGGCGGGGAGCTCCTCCGCAGTGGGCGCCGTGAAGAATTGGTCTTCTCGCTTGACTCGGATGACGAGGACTGGGAACCCCGTGCCCGGCACAATCCGGCCGTCTTGGTACAGGCCGCGCCAGACTCCCGTGGCTCCTTGCCATTCCTGGAAGTCGGAGACACGCATCGGCGAGCCCGCCCGGCCGTTCCACCACTGAGGCGTCGGGAACCTCGTGTACTGGATCGTCTCTCGGACTTCCCCGGTGAACTGGTACGGCGGCGGCAGGAGCTGACCCGCCACGAGGCCTCCCATCCCCGCAACCGACACGACGGCACCCGCCGTGAGCCCTAGCTTGACCCACTCCCGGCGGGTCCAGCCCTTCTCCTTCTCGCCTTCCTTCTCCCAGCTCACCCGGCACACCTCATCGAAACGCCCGCGGCGGGACGATCTTTGGCCGTCGAATCTTGTGAATCAACTCGTCCGGCATAAACTCCTTGCGATACACGTCCAAGGCGACCGCGAGGAGCACGAAGACCATTCCCATCAAGAGGGCCATGTACGAGTCCGCTTCGGCGTCTCCCGTGCCCGAGAGGACCTCGACGGCGATCACGACGGTCAAGAGGCTAAACCACACGATGCCGATGATCAGCCCTCCGATGGCGAGCGCCGCCATCGCACTCCGTTGCGGCGCGTCAACCCGGATCAGTTCCGTCATGGGAGTCCCTTCCGCACGTGCTCCCTGTGGTCCGTGAAGTGACGGCTCGAGGACTTGATCAGGAAATAGCTAATCCCAATCCACACGAGCATCGCGGCGATCCCGATGATGCCGATCCAGTAGGCCCGGAGGAGGACGCCCCTCTCAGGTTCGGCCGCCTGGAGGGAGGCGAGCAGGATGCGCCCCTCCATCCCAGGAGCATGGGGAATGCAGAAGAACCGAATCCCGGTGCCGAGGGCCTCGGGCCGGAAGAAGCTCCCGTTGTAGCTGATGTTCGTAAGGCTGACGATGTGGAACTCGACGCTCGCGGTCGTGTTCGGCGTGACGCTCCCCGTGTTGATGACGGGGTTCCCGGCCGCGTTTGCCAGGGTGAAGGTATGGAAACCCACGCCAGTGTAGTTGTTCCGGAACGTTACGTTGAGGGTGATGTTGACCTGCGGGATCAAAATCGTGCTCGGAGAGAAGGCCAGCCGGCCGCCTGAGTCCACGCCAATCGTGACCTCCATGCGCGTGCCTTGGGCGCTTGCGGGGATGGAGAGGAAGAGGGGGGCGGCGTGGACAGCCGCTAGACTGAGAACAGCGAGTAACGCAAAGATCCTCATCCCGTTACCCTCACTCCCGATGAACGGGCGTCTCGGGCGGCTGCAACAAGGGACGTTTTCTATTTATACGTTGTGCAGTTGTGAGGTTGTCTCCCTAGAAATCGCATTGAATGCACGTACCGCGACGCAATTCGCAGCCTGAAAGTTGCACGCATAGATATCTATATAATTAAACCAATGAAAATGACAGACGCGATCGCGGACCGCGCGCTGCAATGCGCCCTGGCAAGTACGAAAACCTTTTAAGAGAAGCCCTTTTCTCCAGCCCGCTGCCACATGGGTAAAGCGGAAACGCTGCAGAGAATCAAGGAGGCGGAGGCCCAAATCCGTACGACGAAAGAGGAAGCCGAACACGAACGCGAGCGGGCCTTGCGCAGCGCCCGCGGCGAGGCCCTCGACCTCCTCGACAAGTATCGGGAACAGGCGGAGGCCCGATACCGCGAGATCCTGACGGCGGCCGAAGCCGCGGTCGCGCACGAGCGCGATCGAATGCTTGCCGCGGCGAGAGAAGACGCCGCGCAGATGGTCGCTCGCGGGAAAGCGAACGTCGACAAGGCGGTCGACCTGGTCCTGGCGAAGTTCCGGGGTGCGCTTCGTGCTTAGGCCGGAACGCATGACGAGGGCCGTGATGGTCGGGCCCCGGGACAAGCTCGCGTCCGCCATCGTGGCCCTGCATGACCTCAAGCTCGTCCATATCATCGACCACCATGGCGAGGACGAGACGTTCCGCATGGGCAAACCGCTCCCACCCGCCGCGGAGCTGTCGGAGAACCTGGTGAAGCTCCGCTCGATCGCGAACATCCTCGCCGTCAAAGAGCCGCCGAAGGAGAGGGAACCGGTGCGGCTCGAGGAGTTGCGCCAGAAAATCCTCGCCCTCGAACTGAACATCACGGAAGAGGACTCGGCCCGGAAGAAGGCGGAGAGCCTCCTCGGCGACCTGGATCGGCGGATTGAGGAACTCCGGCCATTCGCCGCGCTCGGCCTCCCCCTCGACGCGTTCCGGGGGTACGGGTCGATCGCGGTCCTCGTTGGCCGAGTGTCGAAAGACGTGCCCGAATCCGAACTCGGGGCCTCCCTCGCTGAAGTGTTCCGCGCCCCCGGCATCCTCGCAATCTTCGTGCCGAAGGCCGCGACCGACGCGGTCCTCTCGGCCCTTGGCCGGGTCGGGTTCACGCAGCTCGACATCCCCGCCGGGGAGGGTGCCCCGAAGGCCCTCCTGGACGACGCGTTGGCGGATCGCGAGAAGTGGGGCCGTCGCCTCGAAGAGATCCAAGGACGTCTCGACAAGCTCCGGGAACGCTACGCCGCGTTCGTCGTCGCCGCGGAAGAAGCGTTGGAGGTCGAGGTCGACAAGGCCGAAGCTCCCCTCCGGTTCGCCGTGAGCGACCACTCGTTCGTGGTCGACGGATGGGTGCCTTCGTCCGGCTTCGCCTCGATGCAATCGCGACTGGAGGCGCTCGGGATCTTCGTGGAGTCCGAGGAAGCTCGCGGTGCCCACGCCGATGAGGAGCCCCCCGTCCTCCTGCGGAACCCGAAGCCCGCCCGGCCGTTCGAGTTCCTCATTCACCTGTACTCGACCCCGAGCTACCACGAACTCGATCCGACGCTCTTCCTCTTCATCGCCTTCCCGTTCTTCTTCGGCTTCATGATCGGCGATGTCGGATATGGCGCGCTGTTCGTGTTCTTCGGCGTCCTCGCCTGGATCAAGATGGAACCCGGGTCCGTGATGCGCCGCCTCCTCCTGGTCATCGGAGCGGGGGGCCTGTGGGCCGTCTTGCTCGGACTGTTCATCTTCGGGGAGGCGTTCGGCGTCCCGTTTCATACCGCGCCGGGCCACGCCGAAGAACTGAGCTGGATCTCCTTCGGCATCGACATCCCGCTGGAGCCGGTCATCCACAAGGCGTTCGACGTCTCCGACATGGTCTACCTGTCCATCCTGTTCGCCGCCCTGCATCTCGGCGCGGGTTTCCTTTTCGGATTCGTCAACGAGCTCCGTCACAGCAAGAAGCACGCGATCGCGAAGCTCGGCTGGCTCATGTGCCTCCTCGGCCTGTTCACGCTCCTTACGTATGCCCTGCGCTGGAACGACATCGCGCACTGGGTCCTCGACGTCCCGCTCGGCTGGTTCCCGCGGACGATCGAGCCCCTGGGACTGAGCGGCTTCGTCGGCGTCCAGATCCCTCTCCTCTCCATGATCCTGATCCTCGGCGCGCTGCTCGCCCTCGGGGAGTCCGTGATCGCCCCGATCGAAGTGGCCGGCCTGCTCGCGAACATCATGTCCTACACCCGGCTCGCGGGAATCGGAATCGGGAAGGCCGCGATCGCCGCGGCGTTCAACACGATCATCATCGAGGGCTTGATCTTCCCCGGCCAGACGGGGCTCGTCATCCTCGGCATCGTGTTCCTCGTCCTCGCGCAGCTCATCGTCTTCCTCCTCGGAGGGATTTCGGCGGGCATTCAAGCGCTCCGACTCAACTACGTCGAGGCGTTCATCAAATTCTATAAGGGGAACGGGACTCCGTTCCGTCCCTTTGGAGTGAAAGCGACGCAGGAGGTATAGACGCATGGCAGACCCAATGGCTGCGATCTCCGCAGCGATAACCATGGTCGGGACAGGGATTGCGACCGCATGGGCCGAGAAAGTCGTCGGAGGGGCGACCGTCGGGGCAATGGCCGAAAAGCCCGAGCTGTTCGGGCGGGGCCTGATCCTGATGGTGCTGCCCGAGACGATCGTCGTCTTCGGCCTCGTCGTCGCGCTGCAGCTCCTGTCCCTCGCCGCGGCTTAGGCACTAACACAGGAGTGGGCACGATTCGATGGGCCTCGAGCAGGTCGTCGACGAGCTCCTCGCTCGCGGTCGCGCGGAAGCCGAGGAGATCCGACGCGCGACGCTCGCGGAACGGGAGAAAATCCTCCAGGATGCGCGGGCGGAAGGAGCGAAGCTGCTGGAACACCGCGAACGAGAGGGGAAGGAGGCCGCGGAACGGGTGAGGGTCCAGGCCCTCGCCCGCGCCGAGCTCGAGAGCAAGAAGATCGTCCTGTCCGCTCAGAAGGGGCTGCTCGATGAAGTCTACGCGAAAGTCCTCGATCGGCTCGGGCGGATGGAGGAGAGCCGCGAGTGGACTCGCGCTCTGCTCCAGGCGAACGCGGTGGAATGGCGGAACGGGAAGGTGTACTGCAACGCGCGAGACGCGGACACGGTCCGCTCCATCGTCGGGGCGAATTTTGGTGGATTGATCGATTACGTCGGAGGGGTCCTGATCGAGAGCGCGGATGAATCCCATCGGACGGACCTCCGGTTCGAGACCCTTCTCGCGGACGTCTGGCGGGACTCGATTCGGAACGTCGCGGAGGTGCTATGGCCGCCCCACTGACCTCCGCGCGGCCTCCCGGATGGGCGCGATACTTCCGTCGGATCACGCGGGCGATCCCCGTGGAAAGCGGGAACTACCCGTACGTGACCGCGCGGGTCCGCGCGAAGAAGTCGGCCCTGCTGTCCGCGGACGTGTACGAACGGATGCTCGTGATGGAGATTCCCCAGATCGCCCGCATCCTCGGAGAGGGCGCCTACAAGGCCGAGATCCTCGCGCTTGCCGCGAAGGCCTCCGGCGTCGACCTGATCGAGCTCGCCACGAGCCGGAACCTCGCGGCCGTCTTCACCCAGATCATCCGTTTCTCCGAGGGCGAGCTTCGTCAGATGATCGCCTGGTATCTGGACCGGTTTGACGTCCAGAACATCAAGACGATCGTCCGTGGAAAACTGTTCGGGGCGTCGGCCGCGGAGATCCAAGAGGACCTCGTCCCCGCAGGGAGCATGCGGGAATCGTTCCTCCAGTCCCTAATCGAGCTCCCCACCTTGGATGACGTGTTCGACAAGCTCGAGGGGACGATTCACGCCCAGGCCCTGCAGGCCCTCGCGAAGAAGGCGTCCGAGGTCCAGAGGTGGAACGAGTGGGAGGACCGAGTGACGCAGCTGTACTACGAAAACCTCTTGGCTGTCGTCCCCGAGCGCACGGAGGGGACCCGCCTCATGCGGGAGTTCGTCCGCCGGGAGATCGACATCGTGAACCTGAAGACCCTCCTGCGGCTGTGGGCCTCGAAGGCGACGCTGCCGTACGAGGTGTTCGTCGACGGCGGATTCGACATCCCGAAAGAGGATCTCTCCGAGATGGCGTCGATGGACGTGAATGCGCTCACGGCGAGGCTCCGAGAGTACCCCGTCACGGAAGATCTCGCTGCCCGGCTGAAGGATCTCCCGGCAATCGGCGTGGGGCAGCTCGTGCGGAGCGTCGAGAAGTTGCACCTCCTTGCCGCGGGCCGGTACGCGCACGTCCACCCGCTGTCCGTTTTGGTGATCCTTGATTACATCGTTCGCAAGGAACGGGAGGTCCAGAACCTCCGAATCATCGTCCGGGGGAAGGAAAGCGCCCTGACGTCCGACGTCATCCGGGAGCTCCTGGTGATTTAATATGGAACTTGCCGCGGTCGGCCGGGATGAATTCGTCCAGGGGTTCAAACTCGCGGGAATCCGCAAGACCTTCAGCGTGCCGAAGGAGGGCCTCGAGACGCAGGTGGCGAAGATCCTCGAGGACGCGGCGATCGGAATCCTGATCCTGAGCGCGGAGGACCTCGGCGCCCTGAGCCCCGGCATGCGCCGGCGCCTTGAGACGACGCCGCGGCCTGTCGTGATCGCGGTCGGCCGGCGGGAGGAAGAGGACCTCCGGGAGAAGATCAAACGCGCGATCGGCGTCGACCTGTACAAGTGAAATCGGATCCACAGGTGGAAGGAACATGGCGATGAAGCCCACGGAGAAGGGGGTCGCGGGGAAAGCGACCGGCGAGATCTTCCGAGTCGCGGGACCCGTGGTGACCGCGACCGGACTCCGCCCGCGGATGTACGATGTCGCGTTCGTCGGGGAAGAGCAGCTCCTCGGAGAGGTCATCCAGATCGTAGGAGAGAAGACGATTATCCAGGTGTACGAGGACACGACCGGCGTCAAGCCGGGCGAGCCGGTGATGGACACGGGCGCGCCCCTCGTGGTCGAACTCGGCCCGGGTCTCCTCGGCAGCATCTACGACGGCGTGCAGCGTCCCCTGCCGGTCCTCCAGAAGGTGATGGGTGACTTCATCTTGCGGGGAGTGAAGTCCCCAGGCCTGTCGCGGGAAAAGACCTGGAAATTCGTGCCGAAGGTGAAGACGGGGCAAGCGGTCGCCCGCGGCGACGTCGTCGGCACGGTCCAGGAGGCGAAAAACGTCGAACACCGGATTATGGTCCCTCCGAACTTCCGCGGCGGCAAGGTGATCCAGATCCGGGAGGGCACGTTCAAGGTGGACGAGGTCGTCGCCCAACTCGACAGCGACGAGGAGGTGAAGCTCCACCAGACCTGGCCGGTCCGGAAGGCCCGGCCGGTGAAGGAACGCCTCATGCCGACGATCCCACTCATCACGGGCCAGCGCGTCCTCGATTTCCTCTTTCCGATCGCGAAGGGCGGGACTGCCGCGATCCCGGGAGGCTTCGGGACGGGAAAGACGGTGACCGAACAACAGCTGTCGAAGTGGTGCGACGCTCAGGTCGTCATCTACATAGGCTGCGGGGAGCGGGGGAACGAGATGACGGAAGTCCTGTCCACGTTCCCGACGCTTGAGGACCCATACACGGGGGCACCGCTGATGGAGCGGATGGCCCTGATCGCGAACACGAGCAACATGCCGGTCGCGGCGCGGGAGGCCTCGGTGTACACGGGCATGACACTCGCCGAATACTACCGAGACATGGGATACAATGTCGCCCTGATGGCAGATTCCACGTCCCGCTGGGCGGAGGCGATGCGAGAAATTTCGAGCCGCCTTGAAGAGATGCCGGGCGAGGAAGGATTCCCGGCGTACCTGTCGGCGCGTCTCTCCGAGTTCTACGAACGCGCGGGACGCGCGAAGACGCTCGGCGGCCTCGAGGGTTCCGTCAGCGTGGTCGGCGCAGTGTCACCGAGTGGCGGTGACTTCTCGGAACCGGTCACCCAGGGGACCCTCCGCATCGTGAAGGTATTCTGGGCGCTCGACACGGCGCTGCGGGCCCGGCGGCATTTCCCCGCGATCAACTGGCTTCAGTCATACAGCTTGTACACGCAGATCTTGGAAGAGTGGTTCCGGAAGAACGTCAACGAGGAGTGGCCCAAATTGAGATCGTGGACGCAGCGGACGTTGCAAGAGGAGGCGGAGCTCGAGGAAATCGTCCGCTTGGTCGGCGCGGACGCCCTCCCGCCGGAGCAACAGCTCACGCTCGAGGTCGCTCGCATGATCCGGGAGATCTTTCTGCAGCAGAACGCGTACCATGCCGTCGACACCTTCTGCCCTCCCGAGCGACAGTTCAAACTCATGAGCGCAATCAAGAAGTATTCCGACCTCGGACAGAAGGCGGTGAAGCTCGACGTCCCGACGAAGGATGTCGCCTCGCTGAAGTCCCGCGAACTGCTCACGCGGGTGAAGTACGAGTCGGAATTCGACAAGGAACTCACGAAGACGCTCACCCAAATGGACGAGGAGTTCAAGCGGCTGGGGGCCACGTGAGATGCCGACGGAATATCGGACGATTACCGAGATCGCAGGACCTCTGATCTTCGTGGAGAAGACGGAATGGGTGGGGTACGGGGAGCTCGTCGAGATCGGTCTGCCGGACGGCACGCGGAAGCGAGGTCAGGTCCTCGATTCGTCGAAGGACATCGTCGTCGTGCAGGTGTTCGAAGGGACTGGGGGGATCGACCGGCAGTCGACCGTGAAGTTCCTCGGCGAGACGATCAAGCTGAACGTGTCCCGTGACATGCTCGGGCGGATCCTGAGCGGGGCCGGCGAACCGATCGATGGCGGCCCGCCGATCGTCCCGGAGAAACGGGTCGAGATCACCGGTGCGGCGATCAACCCGTATTCGCGGGAGCATCCCGCGGAGTTCATCCAGACCGGCATCTCGACGATCGACGGACTGAACACTCTCGTCCGAGGCCAGAAGCTCCCGCTGTTTTCCGGGGCAGGTCTTCCGCACAACGAGGTCGCGCTCCAGATCGCACGTCAAGCGAAGGTGCTCGGGAGCCGCGAGCCGTTTGGCGTCGTGTTCGCTGCGATGGGCATCACGCACGAGGAAGCGCGCGTGTTCATTGACGATTTCGAGCGGACGGGGGCGCTCCGGCGGGCGGTCCTGTTCCTGAACCTCGCCGACGATCCTGCTGTTGAGCGACTGGTCACCCCGCGGATGGCCCTCACGGCCGCGGAGTACCTCGCGTACGAGGTCGGCATGCACATCCTCGTCATCCTGACGGACATGACGAACTACGCGGATGCCTTGCGGCAAATCGGGGCGGCGCGAGAAGAGGTTCCGGGACGCCGCGGCTATCCCGGCTATATGTACACGGATCTCGCCACGATGTACGAGCGCGCGGGCCGCATCCACGGAAGGAAGGGGAGCATCACGCAGATCCCCATCATGTCAATCCCGGACGACGACTGGACCCACCCAATAGCGGATCTCACCGGCTACATTACGGAAGGCCAGATCGCGGTCGCGCGGGACCTACACCGCAAGGCGATCTACCCACCGGTGGACCCCCTTCCCTCCCTGTCCCGGTTGATGGACGCGGGCATCGGGAAGGACCGGACGCGGGAGGACCACAAGCAGGTGGCCGACCAGCTCTACGCCGCCTACGCGGAAGGCAAGGACGTCCGCGGCCTCGTCGCGATCGTCGGGAAAGAGGCCCTCTCCGATCGCGATCGGAAGATGCTCGAGTTCGCGGATCGGTTCGAACAGGAATTCATCCGGCAGGGAGCCGAAGAGGACCGAACGATCGAACAGACGCTGGAGATCGGATGGCAGCTCCTGGCTACCCTCGAGGAAGCGTGGCTCACGAAGGTCGACCGTAAGACGTTGGAGAAGTACCACCCTGCACACCGCGTCGCGGCGGGAGGGACGGAGCGGAAGGTGCCGGCGTAAGATGGTCCTCGTCCAGTACAAGCCCACACGGTCCGTGCTCCTCCAGCTGCGCCGGACGCGCCGAACGGCGGAACGAGGTCACAAGCTGCTGAAGCTGAAACAGGACGCGCTGATCGTCGAGTTCTTCCGGGTCTTGGAGCGGGCGAAAGCTGTGCGATCGAACCTGGTTGACAAGTACAAGGTTGCGGAAGCCCGCATCGCGATCGCTCGTGCGATCGAGGGGTCCATGGGCGTCAAGTCCGCGGCGTTCGCGCTCACGGAGACTCCGACGCTCGAACTGAAGTCGAAGAACGTGATGGGGATCATTGTCCCGAAGATTATCGCGAAGGCAGTACGGAAGACGGTCGGTCAGCGCGGCTATGGGATTGTGGGCACGAGCCCGCGGATCGACGAGGCCGCGGAGGCGTACGAGAACCTCGTGGAGGACGTGATCATTGCCGCGGAAATCGAGACGACGATGCGCCGTCTCATCGAAGAGATCGAAAAAGTGAAGCGTCGCGTGAACGCGCTCGAGTACCGGGTCATTCCTGAACTAAAGGCGACGGAAGCGTTCATTCGCCAACGTCTGGAGGAGATGGAACGGGACAACTTCATGCGCCTGAAAAGGTTCAAATCGACATGATCCATCGACTCGCGGCCCCGTGGGAGGATCCGGCGAAGCGGGCCCGCCTTCTCTGGCTCCTCTGGCTCGTCTCGACGGTGTTCACCCTCTTCGGATTCGGCGTGATTTTCTACCGATTCTTCTTCCCGTCATGATCATGCGACGCGACCTTTGGCCGCGTTCGACGGATGATACCGCGTGCGGGAGACGAATCGAGCTGTGAATTCCTGCAGACCCTGCAGGTCCTCCGGATCCCCAGACCATTGCGCGAATGCGGTCCCGAACCGGGCCTCGAGGTCCTTCAGGAATCGCCGGAGATCCTTAGCGGCCCACCGGGGGACCTTGCCCGAATAGACGGCCGCAACGTAGGAATGCATTCCCTTCTCGACCACCGTGGTCTTGTCTCCGATCTTGAAATGGTGCAATTCGCCATTCCCCTCCGGATCGGAATCTTTTACGAAGGCCAAAATGGCAGTCAGCATGCCCGAGAGAATGTCCTCGTCTCGGTCGGGCCGCATGCGACGCGTGTTGTGCATCATGAGTCGCCCCTCCCGGCTAATGAGGAAGAGGTCGTCGACCGCGAACGACAGGCGTCTCATGACCGCGTGGGTTGAGTAGCCGAGGACCACGACAGCGAGCATCGCCGCGAGGACATACGGGCTCAGAAGAAAGCTGGCCAGGCTGTTAGGGATCAGAGAACGCTCGTACGTTAGAACCACAGAGCTCAGTCGAGGCGTCGCCACTCCGTTGGAGGTTGTCACGAGGACGCGCCAAGAGATCGTCTTCGAGTTCGCCTGAGACAGACCTCCGTCGGCTCGCACCTCTTCCCACCCGCCTCCGCGGCCAACGAAGAGGGTAACGCCTGTGTCACCTGGATTGGTCGTGTTGACTTGCATCAACTTCCACGATCCGAAGAAGTCATCATCGTGAAGCTCGAAGGCTGTTTCGATCGACCCGGTTGCGGAGCGGTGACGTGCGTCAACCTGCACGGAATGGACGACCGACGTTCGGCTCGCATTCGTTGTGTCGAGATCGAACCCAAGCTGGAGGTAGCGACTCGGACCCCGGCCAGGCGAACTTGGGCCCGGAGTGTCCCAGGTCCGCCACGCACTCCATGTGGGACCGCTCGGATCGCTCTCGTTTCCGGTGCGAAGTCGGAACACGGCAGCCGTCTCCAAGGGGATGGTCCCATACCATCGGATGGCAGGAATCTGCGAAATCAAGGCGAAATCAATCACGTTAGAAAGGAAGGAACCACCTCTGCGATTCGGGAACTCGACTCGCACATTGTCGATCCGAACCGAGACGTTGCTAGCGACAACCCCGTTAATCGCGATCCGGACCGAGAACTCGATGGAATAAGGCCCTGCGGCTGTCGTGAGGGAGCTCACGTCCACGTAGTAGTCCGTCACCGTCGCTCCACTGATGACAGGTATCGCGACTTCCTGCGCTCCGTTCTCGCCGCTGAAGTTCACGCGGAAGTCAAAGGCGTTTACGCCCGAATCCTCAACGACCTGGTACTCGAACACAAGGGTTGCACTGCCGCGGGACGAAGAGGTGGCGCTGGGCTTGGTGAAGTTCTGGCGCAATCGACCGGTCTCGTCGAGCAATTTCGCATTAGCGAGTCGGATATCGTCGAAATCCACATGCTTTGCCGATATCGACGCGCCGACGACGAGGAAACGAACATTCGTGAGCGCCTCGCGGTCAGGTCCGAGTTCTGTCAGGTCGACCACAATCTCCTGCCAGCCGGGTCTCAAGAGTTGCGGCGTGGTCGCATACGGCGTCAGGCCGGCCATCGCCGTGAGTTGAAACGACCAGTCGAGGGGGATAACATTTTCCGCGAAAACCCAAAGTAGGAGGCGATCGTATGCGGACCAGTTGGCCGAGGTTCGAGCGACTCCGGCCCAAGAACCGGGAGGTGAGCCCAAGTCGATCGTACATTGGATCATCTTTCCGACACCATTCTGGCCGGGTGCGGCCCACGAAAGGGCGCAAGTCGAGCCCACCGAGCCTGTGTTTGTCCAGACCGGATCGTTCTCCGTGTCCAACGGGTCGAAGCTGACATTGGCAGAAGCGTTCGAGGAATGCCCGAAAAAGGCGTCCCTGAGTTCTGCCTCCTTCTCAACCTGCACGTTTTGGGTGGGTCGCAACTCCCATGGTCCGGGTCCAAGTGCCGCAAAATCGCCGTCGGCGATGTGGTTGCGAGAGTCGGCGGCGAGTTCGATTCCGGAGGCGCTCACACTCAGGGTTGGGTCGTAGATCCCATTGTCGACGAAATGGGACCTTTGGGACCAGTTGACGTTCTCGGAAACCCACTCTAAGACGGCCGTTTCGTTCTCGATCGCAATTCCGGTGGCATCAAGCCCTTCGGTATTATTCAATGACCAGGTGATGGTCCGTGTCGGACCAGTTTCCGTGCCGAGGATCGTTTGCGCAGGAACGGACGGCGCGAGAAGGAGAGAGGCGACTCCGAGGATGCAGAGAATGAGAGCGGTCCGCATTCGCGGCGGGGTCTGTGGCGTCATTCTGGTCCTCGCGTGAGCTTGGGCTGTGCGCTTCGGTTTCCCTGCTCCCGGCCCGAGACCCCTCCCCGCTACCCGAATCGGCGGGCGCTAGCTCAGGGGCCGGAACCATCTCGGAGTCCGTACTTAATGATTTCGAAGTCAGCTACTCCAAAAGGATACTGGCACGGGTGAGCCTTAAGTTCGGGTCTACCCGGCATGGAGTTGGCGTTCCGCAACGAGGGTCGCGATCCGCGCGAACGCATCTTCGACCTTGTCCCCCGTTTTCGCGGACGTCATCACGAACTCGGAGTCGTAGGCCTTCGCGAACTGGGCGACGTCCCGTTCGCGGAACTGCGCGCCCGACGCCAGGTCCGTCTTGTTCACCACGAGGAGGATCGGCACGTTCCCGACGACCTGCACGACGCCATCGATCCAGTCATCGAGGTCGTCCAGGGTGCGCCGTCGCGTGAGGTCTGCGACCGCGAGAATACCGTTCGCCCCGTAGAAATACGCGTCCTGCAAGAGCTCGCGGAATCCCCTCTCGCCCATGATGTCCCAGATCGTCATGTCGACCTGCACCGCGAGGTCTCGCTCCGGCATGTGTACACGGACCTCCCTCTTCGAGACCCGCGTCCCGATCGTCGTGATGTACTGTTCGTCGAACATGTTCATCACGTATCGGCAGATGAGGGAGGTTTTGCCGACCGCCTTCTCCCCGACGAGGCAGATCTTCGACTTCAAACGTTTCGTCGTCACTCGATGCCCCGCTCCCGCGCGCCCCGCCCACTAAGCGGCGGCTACTTAACGCTTCTCGCGTCGTTCTCCGGGCTGAATTCACACGGCGACGGAAAGGCCCTCTCGCTGGAGGACCATCGTCCCGAGCCGGCGGAACAAAATATCCACGTTTTCGCCCGTCTTCGCGGACGTGTAGAAGTACGGAGCCTCGAACGCGCGGGTCGCCTCCGAGATTTCCTTGTCCCCGTACAGGATCATCACCTCGTCCTTCAAGTCCGCCTTGTTGATCGCGTACACGACGGGGATGTCGCCGACGACCTTGAGGACGCCCTGGACCCAGTCGTCCAGCTCCTTCAGGGTCGAGTATCGCGTCAGGTCCGCGACGCCGAGGACGCCTTTCGCACCGTGGAAGAACGCCTCCTTCAGGAGGTCCCGGAATCCTTTCTCCCCCATGATGTCCCATATCGTGATGTCCATCTGGACTCGCTTTTTGTCCGGCAACGTGAACACGACTTCGCGCTTCGACACCTTCGCGCCCAGGGTCGTGATGTACCGGTCGTCGAACTCGTCCTGGACGAACCGCCGGATCAGGGACGTCTTCCCGACCGCCGCCTCGCCAACAAGACACACCTTCGTTTTAATCCGTGTGAAATCGGGCATGCGAGGGGCAAGTCGCTCGATTCGTCACGGGTTACTTAAAAGGTCCCTCCTGGAAGTCCGCCGGAGGGAACCTTTTTCTCCGCCGCCCTCTTGGGGGCCGCGATGCGCCTCCGCCATCGGCTGATTGTCGCCCTCGATGTGCCGGACGTGGACCTCGCGAAATCCATCGCGAAGGCGGTCCGATCCCACGTGGACGGCATCAAGGTGAACTGGCCCCTCGTCCTGAGCGGAGGCCAACAAATCATCCGGGAGCTCTCGGAACTCGGCTACGTCCTTGGCGACTTCAAGATCGCGGACATCCCGAACACGAGTCGACTGATCGTCGAGCAGGCGGTCCGCGCGGGAGCCTCCGGAATCATCTGTCATGGATTCGCGGGGGAGGACTCCATCCGCGCGTGCGTGGAGGCGGCGGGAACCGCGGACGTGTTCGTCGTCACGGAACTGAGCCATCCCGGCGGACAGGAGTATACGGCGAAATTCGCCGAGGAATTTGCACGGCTCGCCGTCCGAGCGGGAGCCGCCGGCATCATCGCCCCCGCCACACGGCCGCAACGCGTGAGGGCCCTCCGGCAGATCGTCGGCACGAAGCTCATCCTCGCGCCCGGGGTCGGCGCTCAAGGGGGGAACGCATCCGAGGCCATCGCCGCCGGGGCCGACGCCGTCATCGTCGGCCGGTCCATCTACGAGGCGAAGGATCCGGGCCGCGCCGCGCGGGATATTGCGGACGAAATCCGTTCCGCCTCCTCGAAGTAAGGCTTTTCCCCGGGGCCCCCATCGTCGGTCCACGCCACCCATCTCCGTCGTGGATCGGGAGACCGTCCGAGCGTTCCTTGACGCGGACTCCATCGGCAACGCGGTCGTCTGGGATCGCGTGTTCCAACAGAAGGAATTCGAGATTTCCGTGGACGGGGAACCGCCTCGTGCATTGATCGCTGTCGAGCGCGCACGTCGCCGAGATGGAGCGAATTTTATCGCCTTGCACGCGACCGGTACGGACGCGGCGGGAGCCCTCTGCGACCTCGTTCCCAGCGGCTTCACAATCATCCACCTCACCGAGGAGTGCCCCCTCGCCTTGCTCGAGCCGCGGGCGAAGGAGTTCCATCCCCACTCTGCGTGGCTGTTCCGCCTAGACCCGCACGATTTCGTCGACCATCCGGACGAGAGGGTCCGTCCGTTGGATCCGGAATGGGCAGGCCGCGTCGCAAAGCTCTGGCAGCCGGACTGGCCCGCGGAAGGGTACGTCCGGAGGCGAATCGAGTCCGCGCCGACCGCCGCGATCTACGAGGACGGGGAACCCGTGGCCTGGGCTTTGACCCACATGGTCACGGATCGGGTCGGGATCATCGGCATGGTCCACGTCCTCGATCGCCATCGGCGGAAGGGACTCGCGCGCTCCGTCGTCGCCTCCGTCTCCCGCGACCTGGTCCAGCTTGGGAAAATCCCGACTCTCCACGCGTTCGTCGACAACGGGGCCTCGCTTGCCCTCTTCTCGACCCTGGGCTTTCGCAAAGTGAAACGCCAAGTCTGGGGCGACGCGGTGTTCCGATGAAGATCACCCCGCTCGCGGCGGACAGCCTCGGCGCTCGGTCGATGGCCACTCTCGTCGAGACGCCGGACGTCACGGTCCTCGTGGACCCCAGCGTGCGCGTCGGCCCGTATCGATACGACCTGCCGCCTCATGAGACGGAAAGGGCGCGCCAGAAGGAGCTTTGGCAGGGGATCCGGCAGGCCGCGAAGAAGGCGGACGTCCTGACCGTGTCGCATTACCACTACGATCACCACAATCCGGCTGCTCCGTCCGTCTTCCGCGGCAAGCTCGCGTTCCTGAAGGATGGCAAGTTCCACATCAACCGGAGCCAGAGGGAGCGCGCCGGGGCCTTCGTGCGGAAACTGAAAGGGTATCCGAAGGAAATCCAGGTCGCGGATGGAAACCAGATGGACTTCGGCGGCACCGAGCTCCTGTTCTCCCCCGCGCTCCCGCACGGCTACAACGACGAACTCGGATATGTTGTCATGACACGGATCGCCCACGGAGGCGAGGTGTTCGTGCACACCGCCGATGTGCTCGGTCCTCCCTTAAAAGAACATCTCGCGTTCCTGATCGACGCGCAGCCGACGGTGCTGTACGTCGACGGCCCGATGACCCACATGCCCGACAACTATCCGGAGCAACACACGAAGCGCTCCCTCTCCCACCTGCAACGCATCCTGAGGACGACGAATGTCCGCACCCTGATTCTGGACCACCACATCCTCCGGGATCGCGAATGGCGGACTCGGATGGACGCGATCTTCCGCGCGGGCGAGGAGCACGACGTCAGGGTCCTCACGGCGGCCGAGTTCGCCGGCAAAGTGGTCGACCAACTCGAGGCGAACCGCGACCGCTTGTACGGGATCGAGCCGAGCCCGAAAGGAATAAGTGGACCGGGACCATCGGAGGCATGAGATGGCGAAGGAACACCACTGCCCGAACGACGGAGCGCAACCGTGCAACGCGTCGGGGGGCATCATCCACATCTGCCCTCGCTGTTACGCCAGGTGGGAAGAAGTGATCCCCGAGGACAGGCCGGCCCCGGCGCCAGCTCCGGCGAAACCCGTGGCGCCCGCCGCCTCCGCCTGACCATGTCTCCGTCGTCCTCCGCCGCGCCGCCGCGTGGGGAGGATGGCATCCATGCGACCCTCGCGGAAGTCCGCCGGGAGATCGCGTGTCGGGTGTGCCGGGGGGAAATCAAACGGTGTCGTCTTGCGATCTGCCCGTACCTGGACCGCGTGCGGGCGTGGTTTGTCGAGCGACGGGACCTGCGGACCACGAATCTCTTCGGAGCCTCACCACCGAGCGCCTTCGTCGGTTCCTGGGGATACCCGAAGGTCCTCGTCGGTCCCCTCGTCCCGCCGGTCCGGGACGAGGACACCTCGATCCTCGACGCGCCGGAATCGTGGCTCGCGTACGACCTCGCCGAGATCCTGCGGTTCCGGCTCTCCCTCGTCCGCGGAAAGGCGCCTCGGCGGGTCGCCGAGGCCCGTACGCCGGATTCGATCCTGTCAACCGTGCAGGAGGGCGCGATGGCCTCCAAGCCGATCGACACCGAAATGTGGTTCACAAAGAAGCCGGCCCTGATCAGCCCGTTCTCAGCCCGCGCGCCGCCGAGCGGACCGAGCGCCGACATCTCGAAGGTCGAGCTGGCATCCAATCCGTCCGTGCCGCGGCGGGTGGACGACCTCGTGTCGGACACGGACCTCCGCGCCGGCGAGGCCGTCACGGACCTGTACGATCACGGGATCACCCAAAGCCACATCACACGAATCTTCTCCGTCGGCCTCCTCGGGACGAAGGACCGGCGCCGGCTCGTGCCGACGGAATGGTCCATTACCGCGGTCGACGACATCCTCGCGAAGGGGCTCGTCGACGAGGTCCGCGGGCACCCGTGGATCTCCGAGTTCGAGGTCACGAGCGCGACCGGCCTCGCGAACAACGTCGCGATCCTCTTGTTCCCGCAAGCGTTCATGTTCGAGGCCCTCGAGGCTTGGAACCTCGCGGCCAACCCGACGCCGGCCCACGATCACGAGTTCGCGGGCGGCCGCACGACCTACCCGGACCAAATTGCGGGCGCATACCACGCCACTCGCCTACCGGTCCTCGAGCACTTCGCCGCGCGACGCCGGCAGGCCGGCGCGATCGTGTGCATGGAAGTCTACGACGACTGGGTTCCCCTTGGCGTCTGGCGGTACCGAGAACTGGCGAGAGCGGCGCTCGCGAAGAAGGCTTCGCGATTCGCGACACTGGAGGAGGCGGAAACGGAACTCGGACGGAGGCTCCAGCTTCCTCTGGCGAACTGGTGGCGGGCGAGCGCCCTGCGAACGTACCTGCGGGCCCAGAGACGGATCACCTCGTACGCGTGAGGCGACCGGGCGTAGCGAACACGATGAGTCGATTTCATACCTCTAAGTAGAGGTATGTCGGCAATCCGCCGCGGAGGGCCGCGATGGCCATCGGACCTGCGTGCCCTTGGAAGGCAACCTTCATCTGACATCCATCATCTCTGCCCGCGTGGCCACCCCCTCGAAGCAGCTCGTCGAGCTGAAGGCCCGTTACGAGGACCTCGGGAAGGCGCGAGCCCTTCTGGCGGGCGCGGAGCACGTCGCGACCGTGCGGCAAGTCGACACGTACTTCGCGCTCGGAGCGCGACGTCTCAAGCTCCGGGCTGTGGAGGGGATGAAGGAAGGCCAGCTCATCTATTACGAACGGCCGGACGTCGGCGGCGTGAAGAAGAGCCGGGTCCTCCTCGCGGCGTTACCGGACGTCAGGGCGGTCCGTGAGATCCTGAGCCAGGTCTTTCCGGCGAAGGCGGAGGTCCGCAAGACTCGGGAAGTGTATCGGTTTCAGGGCGTGCAGGTCCACCTCGATACCGTCCGAGGCCTCGGGAAGTTCCTTGAGTTCGAGAAGGTCCTCGAGGACGCGTCGGAAGCGGAGGAAGGCCGCAATCACCTCGAATCCCTGAAGGCATATTTCCAGATCCCCGATGAGGACCTGATGACGTCATCGTACAGCGACTTTTTCGAGCCGGGAGGATGATCACTCGACCTCGAAAGCGCGGACTTTCTCGTTCTGTCGTAGCCCTTCGAGGAGCCCCTTGACCTCGTTCGGCTTCACGCGGACCTGAGCCGTCACGGTCACCACGTGCGAATCCTTGTCCATCTTGACCCGCTCGAACCGCGCCACTCCGGCCGGCAGGAGGTCATCGAGGGAGTCCACGGCAATCGGGTTCGCGATCGTGAGGTGGACCACCTTCGCATGGGACCCGAAGCCCTTGCTCTCCAGGAAGCGATCCGTGATCACAACGGCCCAGACGATCCCGTAGTTCGCGAACACGAGGTGGTAGAGGCCTGCGCCAGCGGCAACCCCGAGGGCCGCCATCGTCCAAACGAGCGCCGCGGTCGTGAAACCGAACACGCGGTCGTTCGAACGGATCAGAGCCCCCGCGCCGAGGAAGCCGATGCCTGTGATCACCCCACCGAGGAGGGGCAACGGATTTTGCTCCTCCAGGTCGACGGCGAGGATCGCGAGGGCGCATGCTCCCGTCGAGACAAAGATGAACGTGCCGAACCCGACGGGCTTGCGGCGGAGCTGCCGTTCCAGACCGATCCCGAAGGCCAAGAAGAAGACGATCAGGAGCCGGAGAACCGCCTCACTCGGATCGATCAACTGGGCCCGTCCCTTCCCCAACGTGCATCCGTTGGGCATGCGAGCATGGCGAGCGCGGCTATTTCTCACTTTGTCAACGGCCCGCCTTCCGGAGAGAAGGGCAGGACCTCGGCGGGATCGTGGGAGCCTACGGCCGAGCGTGTGCCGGGTCCAGGATCGGCAATTCCAGGAGGGAATCCGGGTCGGCGCCAAGGCCTTTCATCGCGCTCTCCTGGAGGATCTGCGCGTGCATCATGGAGCGGGGATCGGTCGGTCGCATCGCCGGTGCCGCGAAGATCGGCTGCTTCCCTCTGTTCAACAGGTCCCTATAGTACGGCATCCACGCGGAGAGCAGTTCCCGCGGGTTCACAAAGCTCTGGGTCGCGTAGTACTGGTACCAGGCGCATTGGATGTCACAGGCCGCCATGCGCTGCCGCCGCTCGTGTCCGTCCGGCGACTCGACGTACGTCATGAGGTCGGAGTCGATCAGGTTGATCGTCTTCTCCTCGAGCACGCGGCACGGGTACCAGAGGAAGCCGTCCGCGTCGACGATGACCGAGGAGGTGTCGCATCCGTGATCCCACGTGATCCGGTTGAAGTATCCGTCGGGCGAGATGATCACCCCGGGATACTTCTTCTTCATCTCGAGCCCGACGCGGCTCATCTCCCAGAGGTCCGGCAGGTGGTCCTTCGTGTTCTTCAGATGGACCGCGCACATCACGACCGCCTTCACGCCGGCGTCGTGGCACCGCTTGATCTTCTGCTCGAGCGCCCCGACGTCGTTCTTCGTCACGACGATCTGGACCGTGACGATGGAACCCCATTTCGTGTACTCCTCGAGTTCGTCGTACATGTCCAGATTCTTGTGTCCCTCATCGATCGAGATGTGCAGGAAATCGATGTACTTCCCGTACTCCGCCATCGGATACCGTTGCTGCATGTCCCGCTCCGACGTCGTGAAGAGGAGGTACCACGGCTTTTCGTACTGATACCTGAGCAACTCGCCGATGTCGTCGCGGACGAGCGGGTCGCCCCCCTCGAACGAGCACACGATCACGGAGGACCGCGCGAGGTTGTCAAGGACCGCCTTCACGTCCTCCGTCGGCATGTCGATCCACCGATTCTTCACGTGCCAGCAGTTGCAGAAGGAACAGGTGAAGTTGCAGCGGCGGGTAAGCTTGAAGGAGCAGTAGAAGGGGTAGATCGCCTCCTTCGCCATCTTGTTCCGGAGGATGTGCCCCGCGACCTCCAGGAAGCGCTTCTTCGGGAGCTTCCTCATGGACCGCCCGCCCCACCATCCTCCCGGCGGACATAATGTTTTCCCACGCCCGTCCGAAGTCTCCCCCGTAGCCAGAGGAGGACCGCGAGGAGAAGGCTCGTCGCGGCGATGATCGTGGTCGGCGCGTAGAGCACGTACTCGATCGGCTCCGGGAGAGGGAAGAGAGTCAGCGAAAACGTGACGGGAGGCGAGCGGAAGAAGAGGAGGAACAGCGGGACAAAGCAGATTGCGGCCTTGAGGGCGTGTCGTATGTTGTCCCCACGGGAGGAATACCCGTCGAGGGCCGCGAGCGCGGCAAAGGCCAAGGAACCGAACAGTCCGAGCAGCGCGAGAGTCGTGGGAATCGGGCCCGGGGAGAAGAGGACGGCGATGCCCGAGACGGCCGCGACGAAGAGGCCCGCGATTATTGCCATCGCATCCCGACGCCCAGACGTGATCCGCCAGACGAGAGCGCCAAGGGTCGAACCGACGACCAGGAATCCGGCCGCGACCATCGCGAGTCGCTCTCCCTGGATCTCAAGGCGCAACGCCAACGAGTACGAGAAGGCGACGGCAAGGGCGGACAATGGAAGGGCCAGAAGAAAGCCCGGCAGGATCGCGCGCGGTTGTGAGCACAGTTTCTCCGGAATCGGCATCGCGCGGAGTCGGACCGCAGGCGCGACGAGCAGGAGGGCGAGGCCGGTCAGAGTCGCGTAATCGAAGGCCCCCACGAAACCGATCGCGACGCCGAACGACAGCCCAGTGAGAATCTCTTCAGACGTTGCGGGGCGGCGCACAAGGTACGCTTCGACGGCGAGGAGGGTGCCGACGATCGCGAGGGGGAATGCGGCCGAGGTGCCGATCGCGAGGGTGATGAAGACGAGGGCGAGGAGCGCCGCGATCGAGGGGGCGCGCTCCGCATACGCCCGATCTAAGACGCTCCGAAGAGGCCGATGCACGCCGGCGA